>CEQU01096011.1_pt1 | contig 16823 bp, 20 predicted proteins | sample 531031 | NCBI WGS metagenome assembly CEQU01 (sample SAMEA2621216, study PRJEB7988) | marine metagenome | isolation source: saline water (ENVO:00002010), including
TGTGGAATCCCGGCATCCTTCGCCATCTTGGGCGGGAACCTACAGCAGCGCCACGACTCCTGCGCGCAAAGGCCCCGGCAAGCGAGAATCCATCCGGGCGGGTTTTGTGAGAATCCGACCCCTTGATGCGGTGACGTCGGAATTGAAGCGTGTCCGATCAAGAGAACGCTCGTTGAGGCACCGGCTTGCGTTCAATCGGCGACGCCGGACGGTCAGGCCACTGCGACTTGCCAGATAGCGAAGCGCATGCACGTTGTCGCCTGTCAGTACTTGCCCTCGCACCTATCGCGCCCGTCAACCTTCTCGGGGTGCCTTCTTGTTTACCTGTACGGAGCGCAGGCTGCCGATTATCTGGCGGTCGAGCGACTCCGGCGTCCACGGCTCTTCCGCAATGAGGTGAGCGCGAAGGAGCGCGCGCAGGAGGAAAGAAGCGACCTCCCGGGCAGGGAACTCCTTTTCGCCGAGAGAGACCATGTCGCTCTTCCGCGCCCGGCCATGCACTATCGCCGAGCGATGGGTGTAGACGTTCTTGAGCAGCCGCGCGACGATCTCGGGCTCGCTTCCATCGGCAGCTAGAGCGGTAGCGGCACGAAGCGCCATACGGTGCGTGACCTCCTCGCGGTCGCTGTTGGCGAGAAGCAAAGCTTCGATGCCGATCGCGGCGTCGAGCGTCTTGTCCTCGTCGTCGTCACGTGTCACAGCGCGCATACTTCGCCGCGCAGCGAGCTGGACGTTGGCTGGTGCCGACTCAAGAGCTCGGAAGATCTTGGGAAGGTCCTCGATTGTGTCGGCGGAGATCATTCGCTTGTCCTCCGTCCACCCGCCACTGTCGAACGACTCGGGGTAGGCGTGATATTCACTGAGCTTCCAGATCGGAGGAAGGTCGTGATCCCATGTGTCCGCCCAGCCCAACGGGCGCACCACCGCTTGTGCGAATCCGGTATCCCTGCCAGTGAGAATGTGCAGGCACTGAAGGACCTGGTTGACCCGCGCCAATGCGGGAACGCTGCTTGTCCGCCAGCGCCGCCAGAAGAGGTTGCTGTTGTCGAACGCTAGGTTGCGAACAACGACGGCGTGCGAGGCTGCGGCCACTACGTGGGCGGAGACCCGTCCTCCGTACATCGCGGAGGTCGCCCGTGCTCGCTGAATCTCGGTGGTGAGAGGTTCAATCCACACGTCATTCGCGACTTGAAAGGGCGCGGCGAGGTCCAATGGCGTGAGGGCGATTGGGACAAGCAGGTCGCCCTTGAGCTCGTCCGCAAACCGAGCACGCTCAAGCTCCGCGTAGAGATGGAGCAGCTCGTCGTCGCTCTCCGCGCCTATCGCCTCAGCACACCCCACCAGTTCCATGACGAAGAACCGGATGTACTCGCTGTGCACCTGGCTAAGTCGTTTGTCGGCATCCTGCTCGATCCCGGACAGCATGCTCACGCGCTCAAGAAAGCGCTGGTCAGCGAGACCACGCTCGCCAACCCATCGCGCGGCCTCGAGTAGTTCGGGCACTTCGTCGTAGGCGATCGGCGAGAACTGCCCCACGTCCGGTCCAACAATGTTTGCCCACTCGACGGGGGCGGTGTTGGAAGGGAAAAGGTCTCTCTTGGTCGTAGTCGACCAGCCCTGAGCGTTTTCGGAGTACTCGGTAATCTTCAAACGCGACACGTACTTGCCAGTCGCGATGTACTCGCGGCCCCGCTGTCGAGCAGCGCGGAGGGCTGGGAGGGTTACATTCCATAGGTCAGGTTCAAGCAGGTCGGCCACCCGCCCATTCTGGACCGGAGTGCGAGGGCGAGAACGCCCACCGCCTCTACGGAAATACACGACATCGTCGTTCACGGGCCGAGTGATCGCGGTGAGTATCGACCGGCTGGCTTATCCGTGCAGCGCGCCACCAGCAGCCCCGGGGCCCTACGGCTCATAAAGTAGATCGATTTGCTGTTCTGCGTCCCCGTCAGTTGAAGAGACACTCTTCACGTCCCACTCGGTCATCTCGTTGAATCCCTTGCACGGGCCGAGGTCTCCGTCGCAGTTAAGAACGCCGTGCTTGGCTGCGCTTCGCACGCGCGGGTCCTCGCCAGCCGGTCCGAGGTCATAGGACTTCTCGACCATGCGCGCGAGCGGATAGCGCGGGCGTGCGACCATCGATACTTCGGTCGCCTTGACGTTGCGGGCGTTTGCCCAAGCCGCGACCGTGATCGTCTCGCCTACCGGGTGGTCACACCCCGGTTCGCCGCAGATGCTGCACTTGCCATCAGCGTCGCGGCTCGCGACCTTCGGGTAGTACTCGCCCATCGCGTGGTCGCAGTCTTCGACGAGCTTCCCGCAGATGGAGCACTCGAAGTCGCTCACGAGCCCTGCCGAGACTCCCATTCGCAGGTGCGAAATGTTGATGGGGCAGTCCGTCCAGTACTCCTCGTCCGCGCTGTAGGTAATCGGGCAGCCGAACAAGCCGCGCTTCACGAACGCGGCGCGGTGAATCGCGGCGTGGGCGCTCTCGCGCAGCTCGTGGTCCTCCAGGTAGTTGAGTCCGTCCATCGCAGCCGATACAGACTTCTTGATGTGCGGCTCGATCGCATCGAGCGTTGCCTGGTCGATCGTGGCCACGAACTTCAGCCACTCAGCGCGCTTCTCCCGCTGGATAGCGCGGCGCGCGTCTTCGTCTTGTTCAACGAGGTCGAAATCGAGCGCGGGCATCATGGCAGCATCGGCGCCGAGAAGCTTCAGAACTTCCTCATACTCATCCGCGGCGACCTGCAAGGACGAACGACCGTGATGATCGAGGTACCGTTCGCGGTTGGGCCCGCCTGAGGGCGGGATGGGGCCCCACTGCATGATCACCATCTTGTAGCGAGGGCCCCCGCGCTCAGCCACGACCCTTCCTCTTCTTGCGATCCTTGGCGTCGACTTGCAGCACCTCCAGAGCCTCTATCACGTCCGCGCCGCTCCCCTCGACCTCGATGTTGCGTCCGGTCTCGGACTCCGCGACGTAGACCCGCAACGGCAGTTGACGCGCCTGATCTTCGGTCCAGCCCTGATGGTCTACGCGCTGCGAGATGAAGAGGCTCACCGTGAGAATGAGCCAGTCGCTGGCCATCGTTAGCAGAGTTAGGCCAAGCGACCAGGTCTCGGGGTCGATGCTGAACTCTTGGAGGTAGTGTCGTTCGCCCTCCGGTTGCGAGAACTCCACGGGGACTCCGCAGGCTCGGGCAGCCTTCGGAAGATAGCGAACGTTGTCCGTATAGCAGAGTCCCGGCTCCGCACCCTCAGCCGTCTGGACGGCAGTGCGGGTGGGGATGAGATAGACCTTGTCTACTTCGAAAGTTTCGGGGAGCGCTCCGTCGAGCGGCGTCCACTTGCCTTCCGATATTCGGGCTGTCATGGCGTGAGCCTAGTGGCCGTGTCGGACGTATCTCGGGACTGGCCCGCCACTATGCCGAAGACCAGCCGACCGAGCGCGATGGTCTCCTCGTGCTCCATCAGTCCTGTCGGACAAGCTCAAGCAACTGTACGCACTCGTTGAGGCCGCGTGGACGCGCCCGGCGACGACGTTTCCGCCCGCACACTCCGGCGCCGAACCACGCAGGCGGCACCCCGCTAACGCGCACTGCCCGCATGCGGATCCGTGGGGTTGAGGTGCTCGACGGCGGACACCGCGCACGATCACCGGTGCGGGTCTCACTTCGATAACGCGCCCAAACCCCCAGGCGCTGGACCTGTCAGGATCACCTCATGATGTCCCGAGGATGGTGGGGTCCGCTGGCGATCGGCACGACTTCGGCGACCCTGCTGCTGGCCGGGTGCTCGAGTCCCGCGACGACCACGACGTCGGTGTGCATCGACTGGGTGTACTTCGAGAGCCCCGCAGACGCGGCAGCCGAAGCTGACGCCGTCGTCGTCGGAACCGTAGAGAGCCAATCTGGGTTGACCACGTACTACGACCTTCCAGCGACAACGTGGAACGTGAATGTCGACACCTGGATCAAGGGCGTCGCGGCGTCGAACGACATCGTCGTCACCTCGCTCCCCAGAAGCTGCGGCGACACCGGCGCCAACATGGCGGACGCGGTCGGCACTGGTCAGGTGGTGCTCTTCCTCCGCGACGGCGACGATGGGTGGGAGACTCTGACGCCGTTCCAAGGCGTCATTGCTGTAGGACCCGACGGAGAACCGCCGACCGAATGGCCGGCCGACCTGTACGACTAACACCCAGTCGCAGGCGATCCGCTGCCCGCCAGGGTCCCGCTCGCGAGCGTCGCCCGTATGCGGATCGCCCGATCTTCAGGGGTGAGGGGGCGCCGGGGTTATGAGTTCCTCAAGGGCTGCGCGTCTCTGGTTCCGACCGCCGGTAACCTCGACGACGTTCATGGCGGCGCCGGCGATCTCTTCATCGGCGGCGAGATCCAGCAGCACGTCGTTCATCACCTCGCGCAACGGAAGGTCCTCGTCGGCAGGAGCGAAGATTCCGGCGCCGGTATCGAGAGGCAGGACGACGAGGAGATCAACATGTCGCATCGCCTCCCGGGTGATGTCGATCGACTGTTCGATGAGCTCCCGCGAAGCAGCTGCTCTGTTGAGTTCATCCAGCGCCAGCAGGTAGGCGAGGAAGTCGATCGGGCCGCGCTCGGCGATGAGGCTTTCCGTGGTCCCGTTCGGATGGAGCCGCGCGGCCGACAGGCGCAGTTGGGCGGCGAACAACACGGCACTCGGGCTGTCCCAGGCCTCGTCGACCAGCTCGAATGGATCTGGGAGCACGACGAACTCCGGGTGGCGAAGCGCGAAGTCGGACACGAGCGTGCTCTTCCCGCTCGCATGGGTCCCGGAAACGACGATCCGCATGTCGCGACTCTAGAACGACGCCATGGACGTTGCCCGCGCTGACCCCAATGCCCACGCGGACCTCTACCGAGCCATGCCCGTACGAGGATCCTGTCTGGACTTCGCGAACCGTCCACGCCTGGGGTTCCTAACTCCGATGGCTGGAAGGCTCGAGGGGAAACCTGCGGCGCAGGATGAGTCTTTGGCCGAGGCTCCACGCGACCGTGACGAGAAGGTAGAGGCCGGCGGCGAGCGGAACGAGCATCGCCGCGACGGCGGTGCCGAACTGCAGGAGGCCTGCCATGCGCAGCATCCCCTCGCCGCCCGGTGTCGACGTCGACGCCGACGGATCCGGGCGCAGCAGCCGGCGGGTGAGCTCGGCAACCGCCGCGATCACCAGGATCACGATGCCGAAGACGGCGACGGCCGGTAGCGTCAGTGATCCGCTTCCAATCGATCCGATGAGGCTCGCGCCGAGCGGGACGCCGAAGAGCTCCTCGGTGAGCAGCTCGTTGGGGTGGCCGGCGATGGCGTCGTGCAGGAACAGCGTGTAGATGATTCCGACGATCGGCGCCTGAATGAGCACCGGGGCGCACCCGGCGAACGGGGAAGCGTTCTCGTCGGCGTAGAGCTTCATCGTCTCGCGTTGCAGCCGCTCGCGGTCGTTCCTGTGTCGGCGTTGCAGCGCCTGGAGCTTCGGTGCCAGACGCGCGCGTGTCTGATCGGCTTTGGCCTGCGCGACACCCGTGGGGATCAGGATCGTCCGCACCACGAGCGTGAGGATGACGACGGCGACGGCGGCGGATAGCCCGCCCGTGACCGGTTGCAGCAGTGACGCCAACCCCATCATCACGGCGTATGCCGCGTCGAGGGTGGCCGAGAGGGGTGGGAAGGAGAAGAGGTCCATGATGTCCGTCCGGTGAGGTGAGAGGTGGTCGCAGAGCGGCCACGCCAGACATCGACGAACACAGACATCACCCCTGCAGAAGGGGTGGAGGAGCGTCGGGTGCTTACGCGGCCGAAGCCGCGATCCCCGGAGCGCGCGAACGCGGATGGCCCGCCGCATCCGGGTCACTCTGCGCCACCGTCGCCGAGACGCCGATGGCCCGAGCCGGACGGGCCAGGGAGGCTCGGATCGATCGGGGCGAACCCGCGGCTCGCAGCAGAACGATGACGACGACCGCCGCCAAGACCAGTGCCCACATCGGTGCCGAGCCGGCAGCGGACGCGCCGACCAGAGTCGAAGAAAAGAGCAGGACCTGCAGGAAGGACGTCAGAGCGTCGATCATCGCGCCGTCACCTCCCCGCTGGAATGCGCCCACCGTAGCACTCGCCGTGGCATCACTCGGCGATATCCCCGGCATCCTGGTCAGCGCGGAACGACCCGGAGTGTGGTCTGCTTCGCGGCGGGGCTGGTGATGGCCTGACTGGGGGAACCGGTGCCGTACTTGGCGAAGTAAGCGGCGTCGATCGCGGCATCCTGTGAGGAATCGAGCGTGTAGGTCACCTCGCGTGTGGTCGATCCCCATCGGAGGAATCCTTCGAAGTGCCGGGCGACGCCCTTGTACCACTCGCCAGCGGGGCCCTTCACGGACCGCAGGTAGAGGGTGTCGTCGACGACGACGTGCCACACGACCGTGAGGGTGCGCGACGACCCGTCGACGCGGCGCCCCGCGACGCGCACTTCATGGGCGCGGTCGAGTTCGCGCAGTTCGTCAGCGGTCCAGGTCACCGTGTCTTCTCCTGTGTGGTCGTGGGAGTGCCCTCGCGGGTGGCGGCCCAGGACGCCAGCATCCGAAGCGCGTCGGCCGACGGTGAGTCGGCGGGAGCGGTGTAGACGTTGAGGAAGAGTCCGGGTTCGCCGGGGAGTTCCATCGATTCGTAGTTGAGGTCGAGGTCGCCGACCACGGGGTGATGCAGCCGCTTGACGCCGGTGCGGTGGAACTTCACGTCGCGCGACGCCCATCGCTCGCGGAATGTCTCGCTGCGGGTCGACAGTTCTCCCACGAGTTGGATGAGGTCGGGGTCGTGGGGGTTGCGGCCGGCTTCCATTCGGAGCATGGATGCCGCGTCGTGCAGGATCTGGTCGTAGTCGCGCCAGAACTCCTTCGCGGTCGGGTTGAGGTAGGCGAATCGGGTGGTGTTGACGGGACGGTGCGGGTCGTCGAACACCGGTGAGTAGAGCGCGCGGCCGAGGGTGTTCGTCGCGATGATGTCGTGTCGAGCGTTGCGCACCCACGCGGGCGCGTCGGCCATCGCGTCGAGCACCTGCTGCACGGCGGGCCGCACGACGGTCGCCGACTTCCGTTTGCGGCGCGCGGCCGGTCCGGCGGCGCGGGCGAGGTCGAACAGGTACTGCCGCTCGGCGTCGTCGAGCTGCAGCGCGGTCGCGAGCGAGTCGAGCACACTCTCGGAGGCACCGGCGAGGTTGCCTCGCTCGAGGCGTACGTAATAGTCGACCGACACCCCGGCGAGCATCGCGACCTCTTCACGGCGCAGCCCCGTGACGCGACGGTTGCCGCCGTAGACCGGCAGCCCCGCCTGCTCCGGCGTGAGCCGGCCACGGCGGGTGGCGAGGAACTCCTTGACCTCCGCTCGCATGTCTCCCATGTGGACCACGCTATGCCGCGGCGAGACGCGATGGGAGGCCCTGCCATTACCTCGCTCACCACATCGGGATGCGCCTGCAGAGGGGTAACGCCGGGGCCTCCCTCCCGCCCGAGGGTCGGCGTACCGTCGCGGTCGTGACAGAAGAATTGACCCTCAACAACGGCGTCCGCATGCCCGCACTCGGGCTCGGCGTGTTCCAGAGCGCACCCGAACAGACCGCTGCGGCCGTCGAGACGGCACTGCAGGTCGGCTACCGGCACATCGACACCGCCGCGGCCTACGGCAACGAGCGGCAGGTGGGCGAAGGCATCCGACGCTCCGGGATCGACCGCGCAGACGTCTTCATCGAGACCAAGGTGTGGCCATCCGACTACGGGTACGACGAGACCCTGCACGCGTGGGAGAAGTCCACCCGCAAGCTGGGCGTCGAGCAGCTGGACCTGCTCATCCTGCACCAGCAGGCCGCCAACCTCTTCGACCGCACGATCGCCGCTTACAGGGCGCTCGAGACGCTGCTCGCCGACGGGCGAGTACGTGCGATCGGCGTGAGCAACTTCACCCCCGCCGCGATCGACAGACTGATGGATGCCGCAACCGTCGTACCGGCGGTGAACCAGATCGAACTGCACCCGTATCACTCGCAGCCTGCCACGCAGAAAGCGGATGCGGCGCTGGGCATCGTGACCCAGGCCTGGTCGCCGATCGGCGGCATCACCTTCTACCCCGGCCCGTGGGGTGATGAGCGCCGCAACGTGATGCAGGACGACACCATCGCCGCGATCGCGGCTGCGCACGGCAAGACGCCCGCACAGGTGATGATCCGCTGGCACCTGCAACAGGGTCGTTCGGCGATCCCGAAATCCACGAACCCGGGTCGGATCGCCGAGAACTTCGACGTCTTCGACTTCGACCTCGCGTCCGACGAGCTCGCCCGCATCGACGCGCTCGACACGGGCCGCGAGAGCGGTCCGGACCCCGACCGTGTGTTCGGCGAGCAGATGCTGTTCCCGATCCCCGAAGACTGAAAGTACCGCGACGAACACCCCGGCAGGACCGAAGGAGATCAGAAGTGAAGTACCGCCCACTTGGCCGCACCGGTGTGCAGGTCAGCCCACTGTGCCTCGGCACCATGATGTTCGGCCCCTGGGGCAACGACGATGAGGCGGATGCGATCCGCGTCATCCATCGCGCGCTCGATGAGGGCATCAACTTCGTCGACACCGCCGACGTCTACTCCGCCGGTCGGTCGGAGGAGATCACCGGCAAGGCGCTGAAGGGCCGTCGCGACGACGTCGTGCTCGCGACGAAGTTCTTCATGCCGATGGACGCCGACGACCCGAACCATCGCGGGGGATCACGGCGGTGGATCATCCGCGAGGTCGAGAACTCGCTGCGTCGCCTCGACACCGACTACATCGATCTCTACCAGGTGCACCGCCCCGACCCGCATGTCGACATCGAAGAGACTCTCGGCGCGCTCAGCGATCTCGTGCACCAGGGCAAGGTGCGCTACATCGGCTCGTCGTCGTTCTCCGGTTCGCAGATCGTCGAAGCGCAGTGGGCTTCCCGCGACCGCAACCTCGAGCGGTTCATCACCGAGCAGCCGCCTTACTCGATCCTCGTCCGCGGGATCGAAGAGGACGTGCTCGCGACCGTGCAGCGTTACGGCATGGGCACGCTCGTCTACAGTCCGCTCGCCGGCGGATGGCTGTCCGGACGGTGGCGCAAGGATGCCGTCGGCAAGCCGACCTCGGCCGCCCGGCCGGGCGTGCGGTTCGACATGAGCCTGCCCGAGAACCAGCGCAAACTCGACATCGTCGAGGAGCTCGCCAGCCTTGCCGAAGCGAACGGGATGACGTTGATCGAGATGGCGATCGCCTGGGCGATCAACCACCCCGGCGTCACCGCGGCGATTGTCGGACCACGCACGATGGAGCAGCTCGAGTCCTACCTCCCCGCGGTCGGGCGCACCCTGTCGAGCGAGATTCTCGACCGGATCGACGAACTCGTCGCCCCGGGCGTCACGATCAACCCCGGTGACAACAGCTACGGTGCGCACGAACTGCTGCCGCACGCGCGCCGTCGCTGAGACAGGCTCGGCCGCCGGCGCTCGGGTCGCCGGCGGCCGAGAGTGGATGCTGAGGTCACACGGTGACCATGACTTTCAACGCCTCGCGGGCATCCATCGCGGCATAGCCCGCCGGCACCTCGTCGAGCGAGACGGTGCGGTCGAAGACGAGACCGGGGTTGATGACTCCGTCGAGCACCTGCTGTATCGCGGGCTCGAGATAGGCGCGCACCGGGGCCGGGCCGCCGGCCAGGCGCGCGTTCTTGCCGAACAGCGAGCCGAAGCCGACCCCGGCCTTCTCGTACTGGGGCACACCGACGCGCGAGATCACACCACCGGGGCGGACGATGCCGTACGCCTGCTCGTATGCGGGCATGTGGCCGACCGCCTCGAGCACAGCATGGCTGCCCTCACCGTCCGTGAGGTCCATAACCTTCGCAACGCCTTCGCCGCCGCGCTCGGCGACGACGTCGGTGGCGCCGAACTCGATGCCGAGATCGGTGCGCACCGTGTGACGGCCCATGAGGATGATCCGCTCGGCACCCATCTGCTTCGCGGCGAGCACTGCTCCCAGGCCCACGGCGCCATCGCCGATCACCGTGACCGACTGGCCAGGCTTCACGTCCGCCATGAAAGCCGCGTGGTACCCGGTGAGGTACACGTCCGACAGGGTCAGCAGCGAAGCCAGCAGACCCTCGTCGACGGTGTCGGGATCGACGCCGGGCACGACGACCAGAGATCCGTCGGCCTGGGGAACCCGGCCGTACTCGGCCTGCAGGCCGGCCGCGGCGGGGGTGCCGTACCAGCCGCCGTTTCTGCACGCCGTGTGCAAGCCCTCGCGACAGAACACGCAGGTGTTGTCGCTGAATGCGAACGGGACGATGACGAAGTCGCCCTTCTTCACGGTCCGGACCTCGGCGCCGATCTCCTCGACGACGCCGATGAGCTCGTGTCCCATCGAGGTGCCGTGCTCTGACGCGGCCATCGAGTGGTAGGGGTGCAGGTCGGAGCCGCAGATGCAGGTGCGGGTGGTGCGGACGATCGCGTCCGTCGGGAACTGGATGATCGGGTCGGCGACGTTCTCGATGCGAACATCACCGGCGCCGTACATGAGCGTGGCCTTCATAAAGTCTCTTCCTGTGACTCGGCGGTCGGATGCTGTGGGCCCCACCATCCGGTCTCCGGACGCGCGGCATCTCCGACCAATACCCACCCAATCGTCACACCCGCGGTCGCGGGAGTGACGCTTCGTACAGGTACCAGCAGTACCCCCTCTCGGGAGCGTGGGATCGGTGCCGGTATCGACGCCGACCACAGCCCGATCACGAGAATCGGCGTCGACCAGCCCCGCATGTCGCGGACCGTGCGCGGCTGACGGGACCGCGCTCCGGCAGGGTTATCGTCACGGGAGCGCGATCACGAGCGTGCAGGCGGCAAGCACAGCAGACGCCAGCGTGCCCATGATGCGCTCCGGACGGCTCCTCGATATGGCGTTGAGCACGACGCCGACGCCGAAGTACGCGAACAGCACCCAGGTCGCCATCTGTGCGACGGCGCCCGCATCGCCGAACACCCCGGCCTGCCACAGGAGGATCGCGGCGAATGCGGCGTAGAGGAGAATCGACACCGCGCTGCCGATCCGCAGGCGCCGAGGGAGGATGCGGTGCTGACCGCCCCAGACCAGGTGTCCGTACGGGCGGCCCAGCGCGACGAGGACCTGCAGCACCGCCAGCGCTGCGAGCACGACGATCGCCACGGTGGCCGCGACGACAGTCGCCGCTTCGCTCATCGCGTCGCCTCCACGCCAGCGAGGTAGCGGGTGGCATTCGCGATCAGGGTGTCCAGCGCCGACTGCAGCGCGTGGAGGTCGACTCCGTCCTCCACGCCGTTGTCTTGACTGGCCAGGCCCTCCCAGGCGGCAGCGAGCAGTCGTCCACCGGCAGGAGTCAGGCGCACGAGCTTGGCACGGCTGTCCGCGGCATCCGGTTCGATTGCGATGAGTCCTCGCGCGGTGAGGCCGCCGAGCTGCTGGGTGACGGCCGCGCGTGAGATGTCGAGCCCCCGCGCGATCTCGCTCTGTCGCGCCGGCTGAACGGCGTCGATCGTGACAAGCGCAGCGAATGCCGAGATGCCGATGCCATGAGCGGGGCGGAGGTATGCGTCGGCGACGCGGTCCACGAGCGCTGTGGCGCGGTGAAGAGTCAGCGCAAGGTGTTGCGCCCGTCGGGTTTCGTCCTCGCTCATAGTTAAGTACCTAACAATATTGGATGGATCCTGTCAACGGACCTCCGTGGCGCCGCCTCTCGCCGCTACCTGTCGTCAGGACGCGCGGCCGCGGCATCCGTTGTCATGACCGACCCGACCGCCACACTGGGCGCATGACCCGTCACTGGACTCCGCTCGCTGTCGTCTACCTCGTTCTCGCGGTTGCCGGCCTCGTCGTCACCTGGACCTTCAACGCGATCGCGATCGCCGAGGGGAACGACTTCATCGGCGACCTCCTCTCGAGCGGCCCGGCGGTGTCGTCGATCACGAACGATCTGCTGTTTGTCGCCGTGGCCGGCAGCATGCTGATCATCGTCGAGTCGCGCCGGATCGGGATGCGGTTCGCGTTGATCTACATCATCGGCTCGGCGCTGACGGCGTTCGCGTTCACCTTTCCGCTGTGGCTCGCGATGCGCGAGCGCCGGCTCGCCGCCCGGCGTGCGGAGAGCGGTCGTGACGAAACGGCACCGGATGGCACAGTGTGAGCCGGACACGTGGGCACTGTCCGCCGCACTACTGTGTCCGAAGAAGACTCCGCAAAGGATCCCCATGAGCCTCGCCTTCCTCTTGACGACGCTGGTCGTGGTGGCTACCCCTGGCACCGGCGCCGTCTACACCGTCGCCGCGGGCCTGTCGCGGGGTGTCCGCGCCGGCATCGTGGCGGCCTTCGGGTGCACACTCGGCGTCATCCCTCACCTCATTGCCGCGATCACCGGCCTCGCGGTCTTGTTGCACGCATCCGCCGTCGCCTTCGAGGCCATCAAGTGGCTCGGTGTCGCGTACCTGCTCTATCTGGCCTGGCGCACCCTGCGCGACACCTCGACGATCGACCCGGATGTGAACGCCGCCCCGGTGTCGTCGTGGCGCGTCATCCGCACCGCTGTGCTCATCAACCTGCTCAACCCGAAGCTGACGATCTTCTTCTTCGCCTTCCTCCCCCAGTTCGTTCCGGCCCGCGCGGACGCCACCTGGCACATGGTCGGACTGAGCCTGATCTTCATGGCGGTGACCTTCATCGTCTTCGGGCTCTACGGTGCGTTCGCCGCGTCGGTTCGCACGCACGTGATCACGCGGCCGAGAGTGGTCGCCTGGTTGCGGCGCACGTTCGCGGCGACCTACGTGCTGCTTGCGGGGCGCCTCGCTATCGAGAGCCGCTAACGGCGTCTGCCCCCGTGGTCGCGCGTCACGCGCAGAGAGTCCACCGAGCGACGACAGCGCGATGGTCGCTGCCGTCGACGGCGTAACTGTGCCAGTCGGTAGGTGCGGCATCCCTCGCGAAGACGTGGTCGATCGCCGTGAACGCCGGCACCAATCTCCCCTCCGGCCAGGTGGGCCAGGGAATGGGACCGGCCGCTTCGGCGCCGGTGCGAAGTTCCGACGCCAGGCGACGAAGCGCCGGATGAGCGAACGAGGCGTTGAAATCACCGGCGACGATGAGTCGGTCGTCGGAGGTCTGATCCACCCACGCGGCGATGTCGTCGAGACCACGGAGCCAGCCGTTCGGTTGCCAGACCGGTGGTGGCGGATGGACCGCGGCCAACCTCACGTCGACGTCCCCCGGCATCGTCGCGACGGCGCTGACCTGGTCGAACTCACTCCCGGGGACGTCCTCCTCCAGCGACAGCGGGTGGGCAGAGAGGATCACGCTCCCGCTCGCCTGGCCCTGGGTGACCTCGCGGGTTCGGTAGGGCAACGCGTCGGCCAGGTCGTTCTGGATGCGCACCGCGTCGATGAGCGTTTCATTCGTCTCGAGCAGGACGACGGCATCCGGTCGACCGGTGCGGATGAGCTCGGACAGCGCGGCAGGATCGGCGCCCGAGAGCTTCGCGTTGAAGGACAACACGGTCAGGGGAGTTCCGGCCTCGCACACCTCTCCCTCGCGAATCGGGGTGAGGGTCGGGATGCCGCTGATCCCGGCGCCGATGACGAAGACCAACGCGGCCGCCCACAGTCGAAAGACCATCGACGTCAACGCGAACACCAGCAGGGCCACAGCTCCGAGCGGAACGAGCGCTTGAAGCACCGGAATGGCGGCCACTCCGCGAATCTCGAGATAGGGGAGCGCCGCAGCGAGGAGGGAGATCGTCGCCGCGACAGTCGTCCAGGTGATCACCTGGCGTCGGGTTCTGCGGCGGACGATGCGTCGTCCCTGCTCGCTGGCCATCGCCCTCATCCTGTCACTTGGATCCGTCACCCAGGTCTCCTACCCCGTGGCGTTCCCGGTCGCAGAAGACCAGCTCCGTCCGCTGTCGCGCTGATCGTGCCGCGCCTCGTTAGATCAGCACACGGAAGGATGGGCGTATGGCAGCGGATGTGACCGTCATCGGTGGGGGGATCTCGGGTCTCGCGTGCGCGCGGGCGGCAACGGCCGCGGGACTCTCGGTGCGGGTTCTCGACCGGGGGCGTCGCGTCGGCGGCCGCCTGGCGACCCGCACGCTCTGGGGGCGCCCCGTCGACCACGGCGCGTCGTACTTCGTCGTCGGCGACTCTGCGCCCTTCGAAGAGCTCGTCGCCGGGTGGCAGGATGGTGGGCTCGCGCGCCGGTGGACCGACACGTTCGTCGTGATCGGCGCCGACGGTTCGCAGACGCAGAAGCCCGGGCCGATGCGCTGGGCCGCGCCGCAAGGCCTGCGATCGCTCGCGGCCGACCTGGCGGACGGCCTGGATGTCCACCTGGAGCGCACAGTCGAAACCGTCGAGCCGTACCGCGTCGACGGGCAGGATGCCGGCGAGGTCGTGCTCGCCATGCCCGGCCCGCAGGCGGCCCGCCTCGCCGACGCCGCACCGGGCGCCGACATCGAGTGGGAGCCGGTCATCGCCGTGGCGCTGCGCTGGGATCGTCGACAGTGGCCGGAGGATCTGCACGGCGCGTTCGTCGATGATCATCCCGACGTGTCCTTCATCGCCGATGACGGCGACCGCCGGGGCGACGCGGCGCCCGTGCTCGTGGTCCATACGACGGCGCAGCGGGCGCGGCAGCATCTCGACGACCCGATGACGGTGATCCCCATCGTCGTCGGTGCGACCCGAAGACTGCTTGGCATCCGCGACGCGCCCGCGGAGACCTTCGCCCACCGCTGGACCTTTGCCCGCCCCGTGCAGACGTCCGGTGCGCCGTACGATCGCAGCCCAGGGCTGTCCGCGTGCGGTGATGCGTGGGGCGAGAGTCCTGCCGTCCGCACCGCGTGGGGCTCCGGTCACGCCCTCGGCCTCGCGCTCGCCGCCTCCTGACCATCCCTTCGTTAGGCAGGTCGGCCCGCGGGGTGAGCGTCCTCAGCGGAAGGATGCCGCAACGGCGTTGCGGTGGTATTCGAACACGATGCTCGTGCGGGTCGTGGCGACCGACTGCTGCGCGGAGAGGTGCTCGACGACGAACTCGCGCACCTCTGAGGCATCCGCCACGGCAATGTGCACCATGAAGTCGTCGACGCCGCCGACGAAGAACAGCTGCACGACCTGCGGCAGCTTGCGCACCTCGTCGGCGAACGCCACGATGCTGTCGTGGCGGGCGCCGGGTCGCAGCGCCACTCCGATCATCGCCTGCAGACCTCGGCCGAGTCGCTGGTGATCGACGCTCGCGTGAAAGCCGGTGATGATGCCGCGATCGACGAGAGAGCGCATCCGAGTGTGCGCCGTCGACGGGGCGACGCCCAGCGCCGCCGCGAGGTCGGCGTTCGTGGTGCGGCCGTCGCGGGACAGGATCGCGATGACCTGCTTGTCGATGGCGTCGAGTTCTGCGAGATCTCTCACGCGCATGTCACGCTGCGGTCCGGGCATGTCCGATCCTTTCGTCGCAGCCTACGAAGATGCTTTCGTCTCACCGACACTGATGCACGGCGCGAAGGGCGATTTAGGTGACATGCCTGCGTAATGCAGAAGCATCTTCGGGGGAAACCCAACTGTAACGAACATTCCGCGATCATCGAAGCGTACGAACGCCTTGACCCCGTCACCCAGGAGTAACGACATGCGCATCGGCATTCCCACGGAGATCAAGAACAACGAGAACCGCGTCGCGATCACTCCGGCCGGCGTGGACGAGCTCGCACGCCGCGGGCACGAGGTGCTCGTGCAGGCCGGCGCAGGGGCGGGCTCGCGCATCGACGACGAGGACTATGCCGCCGCCGGCGCCGTGATCGTGCCGGACGCCGCCGAGGTCTGGGGCGGCGCCGACCTGTTGGTGAAGGTGAAGGAGCCGATCGCCGCCGAGTACGCCCATCTCCGGTCCGACCTGACCCTGTTCACGTATCTGCACCTCGCCGCCGATCGCCCGCTGACCGACGCGATCGTCGCATCCGGTGCCACGGCCGTCGCCTACGAGACGGTTCAGCTGCCCGACCGCTCGCTGCCTTTGCTGACCCCCATGAGCGAGGTCGCCGGGCGCCTGTCGATCGCCGTCGGCTCGTACCACCTGCTGAGTCCGCAGGGTGGCCGCGGGATGCTGCTCGGGGGAGTCGCCGGCGCCCGGCGTGCGCACGTGGTGGTGATCGGTGGCGGAGTGGCCGGCGAGCACGCCGCCGCGAATGCGATCGGGCTCGGAGCGCAGGTCACCGTGCTCGACGTCAACCTGGCGCGACTGCGCGAGCTCGAGCACCGCTACGGCAACGCACTGCAGACCGGTGCGTCCACGCGCTACGCGATCGCCGAGGCCCTCCAGAGCGCCGACCTCGTGATCGGATCCGTGCTGATCCCCGGCGCCGCGGCCCCCAAGCTCGTGACCGACGACATGGTCGCGGGCATGAAGCCCGGATCGCTGCTCGTCGACATTGCGATCGACCAGGGTGGCTGCTTCGAGGGGTCGCACGCCACCACCCACGACGCACCGACATTCGCCGTGCACGACGCGCTCTACTACTGCGTCGCCAACATGCCGGGCGCGGTTCCCGAGACCTCGACCCGCGCGCTCACCAACGCCACGCTCCCCTACGTCACAGCGCTCGCCGACCGTGGGTGGGATGCCGCTGCCGCGGCCGACCCATCACTGGCGAAGGGCCTCAACGTGCGTGGCGGCGAGGTCGTCAACGCGGGGGTGGCGGCGGCGCTCGGCTACGCCCAGGCCGACTGACCC
>CEQU01020893.1_pt1 | contig 16801 bp, 12 predicted proteins | sample 531031 | NCBI WGS metagenome assembly CEQU01 (sample SAMEA2621216, study PRJEB7988) | marine metagenome | isolation source: saline water (ENVO:00002010), including
CCACGAGCTCTTGGCCGCAGACGCTTAAACATGGGTGCACCATCAACCTGAACATTCGCGACGCGCAGGTTTGCAGTTCGAGCAGCTCCACCAGGTTGATCGGGGTTTTGTGCATTGTTCAACGCACTCTCGATCACCTTGTAAAGCATCTTGGCTCCACGTTGTGGTTGGTACTGCAAAATCTCCAACGCCTCGACGGCGAACTTTCCGCGAACCAAGTCAGCGACCGGCCGCACCTTACGTGGTGCAATCCGAGCATATCGGTGCGAAGCGGAATAACCAGATTCAGCTTTTTGATTTTTACGTTTTGTTTTTCGTTGTCCTGTGTTTGCCATAACATGCAACCTCTAGCAGGAGTTAGCGGCTTCCCTTACCACCGTGACCACGGAAGGTACGTGTGGGGGCGAATTCACCGAGTTTGTGTCCGACCATATCTTCAGTCACAAGCACCTTTAGGTGCTGGCGACCGTTATGAACCATGAATGTAAAACCAACGAATTCCGGCACGATCGTGCAAGCACGCGCCCAAGTTGTAATCGGTGATTTATCTCCACTATCAAGTTGCTTCTCGATTTTACGATACAACTTGAGATCGACGAACGGGCCTTTTTTCAGTGACCGACTCATGAATTACCTTTTTTGGAAATACTAATTAAATATGTGTGTCTTCTGTAAATAATCGCGTTGCTTTCACCTAACTCGGCAGTTTCAATTGGCCGTATCGACGTGTACGTCGACGACGAACAATTGCTGCATTGGATGGCTTGCGACGCTGACGTGTGGCACCACCTTTAGCCGGTACACCACTCGGGCTCACCGGATGGCGACCACCCTTTGTACGACCTTCACCACCACCGTGCGGGTGATCGACAGGATTCATCGCGGTACCACGAACATGTGGTCTGCGACCAAGCCATCGCTTACGGCCAGCTTTACCGAGGCAAATACTGCCGTGTTCCGTGTTACCAACTTTGCCAATCGTGGCTCTGCAGGCACTAGGGATACGTCGGATTTCACCGCTTGGCAGAGAAATCTGTGCCCAGTTTGATTCGCGTGCCATGAGCGTAGCACTTGTTCCAGCACTTCGGCACATTACGGCGCCGCGACCGGGAAGTAATTCTACGTTGTGAATTTCAGTTCCAAGGGGTACCGAACTCAGAGGCATGCAATTACCGATTTCCGGATCACATTTCTCACCGCTAATTACCTGCTGCCCGACCTGAAGACCATCAGGTGAAATGATGTATCGCTTCTCACCATCGGTGTAATGCAACAGGGCGATGCGTGCACTGCGATTTGGATCGTATTGAATACTTGCAACCTTCGCCGGAACTCCATCCTTTGTTCGCTTAAAATCGATCAGGCGGTATCGACGCTTGTGGCCACCACCTCGGTGGCGAACAGTGATCTTGCCTTGGTTATTTCGACCGCCCTTTTTCTTAAGGGGGCGAAGCAGAGACTTTTCAGGTTCCGCACCTTTGGTTATGTCAGCAAAGTCGCTGACACTTGCACCACGGCGTCCTGGCGTTATCGGCTTGTAAAATCGAATTCCCATGATTCTTCTCTAGATACTTTCTTTTCTAGATTCTTATCTCTGTTGCAAAATCACCCTGTTTGTCCCAGTGGCTCAGCAGCCTTAGAACAACTCAATTGCTCCTTGTTCAGGATCAATCGTGATAATTGCCTTTTTCCAGTTCTTGGTCTTACCCATCTTGTATCGATAACGACGGGCTTTCCCTTTTCGATTCTGCGTGTTTACACTCACGACCTTCACGTTTGGATACAACACTTCGATTGCATCACGAATCTGAGATTTGTCAGCAAGTGGATTCACTTCGAACGCATACTGGTTGTATCGCGTGCTTCGATGAACACCCTTTTCCGTTACCAATGGACGCAGGACGACCTGATGCGGAGCGAGGTCAAGTTTTGATGATGTGTTATTGTTATTGCTCATCTTTACACCATGTGTTTCTTAATGCGGTGCTATCACACCAAATATTCATTCGATGCGTTAACTTGCCGAAGCATTCTCCACGATTGCATCAAGCGCTGCTTTGGTCACCAAAAGTCGATCAGGCGACAATACGCTTAAGGCATTCAAATCCGAGACAGGTGAAACCGTGACTCCGGAAATGTTCCTCGCACTTTTGTAAATATTACGATCAAGCTGGTCTGTTGTGATCAGCGTTGTGCCGCTATCAATACCGAGTGCTTTTAATACACCAGCAACGTCTTTTGTTTTTGGAGCATCCATCGCGAGCTCATCAATGATGGTGATTTGCTCATCCTGAATTTTCGATGCAATAGCCATTCGTGTCGCTGCACGAACAGCCTTCGCAGGTAGTCGATAGTAAAAACTGCGATCCTGCTTCTTGTGGATGTGACCACCACCTCGACGCACACCACTGCGACGCGAGCCGGCACGAGCATTACCCGTACCTTTTTGACGGTACATCTTGCGACCGGAACCCTGAACCATGCCTCGGGACTTGGTTCCAAAAGATCCTTGTCGACTGTTTGCTTGATACATGATGACAACATCATGCAACAACTGCTTGTTGATATTCGCAGCAATTGTGGTGGGGTCTACATCATAAGACCCAACCTCACTTCCTGATTTGTCATATACGGGTAAAGTCGCCATGATTCTGCCTTTAGTTAGCAATCAGCCCATAAGAGTCGATTACTTCTGCAACTTTCAAATCAAATAAATACTGTTTTGTTAACCGAGCTTGTTTGTTTCGCGTACAACAACAAAACCACCATTTGGCCCTGGAACGGCACCACGAATCGCGATTAAGTTGTTTTCTTCATCAACACTGACTAACTCAAGGTTACGTGTTGTTACTTTTGCATTTCCATATTGGCCAGCCATTCGCTTACCTTTAAACAAACGGCTTGGAGCTGCACTCATCCCAGTACCACCAGCATGGCGATGCACTTTCTTTACACCATGAGTAGCACGTTGGCCGGAAAAGTTGTGACGCTTCATCACACCGGCAAAACCACGACCCTTACTAGTCGCCGTCACATCAACTTTTGGTATTTCAGCTAAGTCGGCCACGGTTACCTCCTGACCAACCTCTACCCCTTCAATGGCGCCGCGGAATTCGCGGATGAATTTCTTAGGCTCACATTCCGCTTTAGGAAGAGCCTCAACGCCAGCTGCGGCGCGACGGGAAGCATTTTTACTGCTTAACTTAGAACTAACATGACCACGCTCACTGCGGCGTGCCTGACTGGATCGGCTCCGCTTCATATTTTCTGATGGCCGGCGCTTATCTTCAAAACCCAACTGAACAGCTTCGTACCCATCACGTTCAATGGTGCGGACCTGTAAAACCTGACAGGGGCCAGCCTGTATCACCGTAACCGGTATCACTTCTCCACTTTCATCGTAGATCTGTGTCATACCGACCTTGCGGCCTAGTATTCCCTTCACCATCGTCTTTTGCCTCGTGGTCTTTGCTAACAGGATCTGTAAGTGTTACTTACGATTACCTGCTAAGCGTCCATTTCATATTTGTTGTTTTTGATTTCAATTAAGAAAGTCCGTTTAACAGCATCTGCATCCATGCGAGTCGCGACTAACGCGACGATGCCTTAATCTTTACATCTACACCTGCCGGCAAACTTAACTTATTCAAAGCGTCCAGCGTTTTGGCGGTTGCATTGACAATATCAATCAATCGCTTGTGTGTCCGAATCTCGAATTGCTGCCGAGACTTCTTATTCACATGCGGACTACGCAGAACCGTGTATCGTTCGATTCGCGTAGGCAACGGGATAGGACCATGCACTTCGGCATGTGTACGTTTTGCCGTATCTACTATTTCCAATGCACACTGATCAAGGATGGAATGATCATATGCTTCCATACGGATCCGCATTACTTCGTTATCTTGTGCCAATGTACTGCTCTCCAACAGTAAAAACGTATCACCAAGTGATGATCCAAATTGCCAAACGTCTAGCGTAAAACGCGTGGTAAACCCACATTTTTCGTTTCTACTAGATCGTCACGAAAATTAAGGTGTAAACCACCAATCCTATGTCTCAAGTGGATGGTCGTCAATTGGCGGAATTGGAAAAAAGCACAAGAATATTCAGTGAAAACAGGGCTAAATGTATTCCCGTATTTTTGTACTTTCAGTTTTCGGGTCTTACCCCTCGTCATCCCACCTTTAAAAGGTAAATTCTTTCGCATGTTCTGGTGGTGCCGCAGCGTATTCCAGTGGCTCCATTGAGCAACTCGCACGACCCTGACTTAGGCTCCGCATTGCACTGGAATAACCAAAAAGCTCTTTTAAAGGTGCATTTGCAAGGATATCTGTCCGGTCACCATGGTTTTCTGTGTGAACAATAATACCGCGTCGCTGCTGGAGGTCTCCAACGAAATCACCAAGGTACTGTTCAGGTGTGCTTACTGAAAGTTTCATGATCGGCTCGAGCAATACAGGATTTCCCTGAGTAAGGCCCTTATCGAACGCATCATTAATAGCGATTCGAATTGCCATGTCATCAGTGACTTCTTCCATTGTCTCAACCCCTCTAACCGTTGCACGTATTCCCATCAAAGGGAATCCAGCGATATTACCGCCACTACTACCACAGGAATTGAGTTCATCGAACATTACTTCCAGTAGTTCACCTGTTAACGCACCGGGTTCCAGTTGACTACGAACAGCACATCCGGTTGCGACGTTTTCATCCGGCTCAACCAACATGGTGATTTTGGCGAACTTTTGTACACCATTGATGAGTCGATTGCATTCACCGACGACGGTCACGCCTGCATTAATCGTCTCACGATAACTGACTTGCGGTTGATGGAATTTAACATTGAGTTTGAATTCCCGCAGTAACCGGTTCTTTACAACCTCTAAGTGCAGTTCGCCCATGCCACGCATCAGGGTTTGTCCGGTATCCCCTTCAATAATCTCAAGCGTGGGATCCTGTCGCTGTAGCATTTCGAGCGTATCCGCCAGCTTATCTCGCTCTGTAGCATTTTCAGGCTCAATGGCCATGGAAATCACTGTGTCAGGAAATTCAATGGTCTCAAGTAGCAGCGGTGCAGCGGCATCACAAAGTGTATCTCCGGTGATGCTATGCCGTAGACCGATGATACCTACGATATCACCAGTACTCACTTCATCGATTTGTCCGTCCCGGTCTTTCGCCTGAGCACGGATTTGCCAAAGTTGAGCCACGTTATCTTTTTTATCTTTTCCCGGATTGTAAACTCGGGAATTAGCTTTCAGCTGACCCGAGTAAACACGTGCCCAGGCGATATCTCCTGTTTTTGCCGGAAGCACTTTGAAAACCAAAGCACAAAATGGTTCAGACACATCAGGCTTTCTTGTGATCACTTCGTCACTTGCAGACTTGCGACCTGTGGCCACAGCTTTACCTTCAACCGGAGGTCGTTCGATCGGGTTAGGCAAATAGGATTCAACAGCGTCAAGCACAGGTTGAACACCGATGCCATGTAATGCTGATCCACAGAGCACTGGTTGAACCAATTGCTGTATCGTTGCAGCACGTAGTACTTTGCGAACCAATGATGCAGGAATCTCGGCCTCAGAGAGAGCCAGTTCCATCATCTCATCACTGTATTCATAGAGTTGTTCGAGCATTCCTTCCCGCCACATCCGGGCCATATCTAACTGCTCGTCTGGAATATCGGATTCTGTGTACTCCGCCCCTTCACTGTCGGCATCGTACGTCCTAAGTTTCATACTGATTAAATCGATTACACCACGGAAGTGATTGTCGACGTGTGATGGTCCTGCACCTAATGGCAGTTGAATAATGACGGGGTTTGCCGACAATCGTTCACGCATTTGTTCAATGACATTATTGAAGTCGGCGCCTTCGCGATCCATCTTATTAATGAACGCAACACGTGGGACGGAATATCGGTCAGCTTGCCTCCAAACAGTCTCACTCTGTGCTTCGACGCCTTCCCGAGCGCTAAAGACAACCACGGCGCCATCGAGAACACGCAGGCAGCGTTCCACTTCAGCGGTAAAGTCCACGTGTCCTGGAGTATCAAGCAAGTTAATATCGACGTTATTCCAACGAAACGTCACACAGGCTGAATAGATCGTAATACCACGTTCCTGTTCTTCCGGATCAGAGTCGGTTTCGGTCGTGCCTTTATCCACCATCCCCACACGGTGTTTAGCGCCACTGTAAAAGAGCATCCGTTCGGTGACAGTGGTTTTTCCTGCATCGATATGTGCGATGACGCCAATATTTCGCAGTTGTTCGATGTTACGTGACATGGGTATTGTGTCTGCTTTTACTTAGATCAACTAAGGGAATCTGATTGTTACAGGCGCAAAAAAAGACGCCGCAGAATCAAATCGTACGGCGTCTTTTTTAATTGGTTGATTACCAAGCAAAGTGGGCAAATGCCTTGTTTGCTTCGGCCATCCGGTGCACATTTTCACGTCGCGTGATTGCAGCACCTTCTTTGTTATAAGCGTTAACGAGCTCATCAGCTAAACGCAAGTGAATCGGTCGTCCCTTGCCTTCGCGTACTGCCATCAGAATCCAGCGAAAGGCCAGAGATTGCTGACGGTTCTTATTCACTTGCATTGGAACCTGGTAAGCAGCACCACCAACTCGCTTAGACCGAACTTCGATCATCGGCTTTACGTTTTCAACAGCCTGTGTGAAAACCTCTAACGGCTCATCGTCGGAAACGCGAGTAGCGATTTCATCAAGTGCTCCGTAGAACACGGCCTGTGCTATTGTCTTCTTTCCATCAAGCATAATGCAGTTGATGAACTTGCTTGCCAACAGTGAGTTGTGGCGGGGATCAGGCTTAAGCTGCTTTCTACTAGCAGTGATACGTCCCATCTTGTAACTATCCTTAAATGTCAGTAAAAACTGAATTCTGTGTATTAATTCTATTAAATAACGTTATGACTTCTTAGCGCCGTAGCGACTGCGAGCCTGTTGACGACCTTCTACACCAAGTGTGTCGAGGGCTCCACGAACGACTTGGTATCGCACGCCAGGAAGGTCGCGAACACGACCACCTCTTACGAGTACGATGGAGTGTTCCTGTAGGTTATGCCCTTCGCCCGGGATATAGACGGTTACTTCCTTACCATTGGTCAACCGCACACGCGTAATCTTTCGCAGTGCTGAGTTCGGCTTTTTCGGCGTCATCGTTCTCACTTGGAGACATACGCCTTGCTTCTGTGGACATTGATCCAGCACAGGAGCTTTTGACATCTTGCGTTTTCGCTTGCGACGCTTTCGTACCAGTTGATTAATTGTTGGCATGCGTTTTTCCGTATAAATGTTGCATTTCCGGCAACAAAAGTCGTTTCTATGGTTGTTCTATACGCCTACTATATTCACGACATAAACAATGCCGCAAACAACTCAGCGTACCTGTTTTGCGGTCGTTGTCAATTGGCTGATTAATGATTGCACCAATTTTGGTATCACCACTATTTCACCAAAAACAACAACTAAGGCGCCGTATTCAGCAAACACCGGATACGAGCTATAGGTATCGCATTCCCGTCCGTGAGAATCCGCGAACACACCCTGAGTGAATTACTCTCCTTCACCGTCGGATGGGGTCGCTGCTGCATCCGCTCCTGCTTGCAGCAATGGGAATTGGTTCGGAAGCACTTCTTCCGGTTCATTTGCAATGGCTTGCAATGCTTCCGGTTGATAACGCACTTCTGATTCCAGGAAGGTTCTGAACCCGGTACCGGCAGGAATTAAGTGACCAAGGATCACGTTTTCCTTCAGACCGACAAGGTCGTCGACTTTTCCAGACAATGCTGCTTCCGTAAGTACCTTTGTGGTCTCCTGGAAACTAGCTGCTGAGATAAAGCTCGAACTTTGGACAGCCGCTTTCGTAATTCCCAGCAACTGTGTACTTGCAGTAGCTGATCGAGGCTTCTTACCTTTGGCTGGAGCACCACCGGCTGCTTCGATTTCAGCATTTACATCTTCCAAATTTGATTTTGGAATAATCTGGTTCAGTTCAAAGTCAGAATCACCAACGTCAGTGATTCTTAGATTCTTAACCAGTTCCGTGTTCTTTTGTCGAAAGTCGAATCGGTCCATGATCATTCCCGGTAGCAGGTTGGTATCACCTGCAGTCTCAATTTTCACCTTACGCAACATGCGAGCGATGATAATCTCGATGTGTTTATCATTGATCTCGACACGTTGACTTCGATAAACCTGTTGGACTTCGTGAACTAGGTATTGCTGTACAGCCTCTTCACCGGAAACCATCAGGATATCGTGTGGAACAAGGGGTCCGTCAACAAGTGACTGACCTGCTTTAACCACGTCACCGGAGTGGACGAGGAATCGCTTACCGTGTGGCACCAGGTGCTCACGTTCGATCCCACTTTCACTTCGTACGATAATGGATCGTTTACCACGCTTCTGCTCGGTAAGGATTTCAACGGTTCCATCGATTTCTGCAATCACGGAAGGATCTTTAGGACGTCGAGCTTCGAAGATTTCTGTTACACGCGGTAAACCACCGGTGATATCAGAAACACCAGATGCTTCACGTGGTGTCTTGGCAATAATAGAACCAGCCTTTACGCTGGCACCTTCGTCAACTTCGATATGCGCACGTTCCGGTAGATAGTAAACATCCTGCGGCCGTCCATCGCTATCTTCCAAAACGATTTGCGGATGCAGCTCGCCTTTGTGATCCATAATGGTACGTCGAAGACTACCACCAGCGTCTTTTTCAACACGCAGCGTTTCACCTTCAACCACATCAACGTAGCGAACCTTACCATCAACTTCGCCAAGAATCGGGATACTATGTGGATCCCATTCGCAAACGACCTGACCTTCTTTGACTTCCTGGTCTTCTTCTACCTTGAGCAGTGCACCGGTTGGTACTTCGTATTTCTCAAGTTCACGACCCTTTGAATCCAGAATTGAGATTTCACCATTTCGAGTAAGAACGATATTTTCACCATTCTGATTTCGAACGAAACGGATACGTGTGAAGCGAACGATACCAGCTTTCTTACTCTTGATATCGCTTTCCTCAACGCTGGTATTCACCGTGCCGCCGATATGGAAGGTACGCATCGTAAGCTGTGTACCCGGTTCACCAATACTCTGAGCGGCGATGATACCAACTGCCATGCCTTCTTCGACTTCGTCACCGGTAGACATGTCCATGCCGTAGCATTTCTTGCAGACACCAAGAGCAGCGTCGCAAGTCATAGGACTACGGACGGGTATACGATCCAGACCGAGCTCTTCGATTTTACGCGCGATCTCACCGGTGATCATTCCGCTTTCTTTAACGATCAGTTCCTGTGTAACGAGATCTCGAATCGCCTGAAGGCTGACACGACCGGTAATAGCATCAGCAAGTGATACTTCCACTTTCTCACCACGGTAAATAACACCCTTGGTGATACCTTGGCTAGTACCGCAGTCGTCCATTGTGACGACAACGTTTTGAGCGACATCAGCGAGCTTACGTGTCAGGTAACCGGAGTCGGCTGTCTTAAGTGCCGTATCAGCCAGACCTTTACGTGCACCGTGAGTTGAACTGAAGTATTCAAGTACACTTAGTCCTTCACGGAAGTTAGCTTTAATCGGTGTTTCGATGATTTCACCGGTTGGTTTAGCCATCAAACCACGCATACCTGCGAGCTGTCGAATCTGTTCAATACCACCACGAGCACCGGAGTGCGCCATGAGATAAACAGGATTGATGTAACCTGGGCCACCGTGATCATCGTGTTCCATCACACTCATCATTTCTTCGGTGATGCGTTCACGAGCATGTGTCCATGCATCGAGGACCTGGTTGTAACGCTCAAGTTCAGTAATCACCCCACGCTCATAAAGCTTGCGGAACTTTAGAACCGTCTTTTCAGCTTCCTGAATGTGATTCTCTTTGGTATCAGGAGTCTGCAGATCATCCGTTGCAAAGGAGAGTCCGCTGAGCGTACTTTCACGGAATCCGAACTGCATCATGTTATCGAGCAGGTCAATCGTGTCTTTACGACCAAGTGCCTGATAACAGTCACTAATCACGCGAGCCAGATCACCGGATCGTAAGGCATGGTTATAGAAATCCATACCGACCGGTAACATCATGTTGAATCGAACACGACCGTACGTGGTTTCGATCAAAACACCAAATTCAGCAGAGTCGTCTTCTGTCTTAACACGGCGTTCTTCAGGTAGGCGGACCTTAATCGGTGAATGCAGTGCAATAACACCCTGTGCATACGCATGATCTGCTTCGGCCATCGATGAGAAGAGCATACCTTCACCCTTTCCTTCCGGAATGAGCATGGTGCAATAGTAACAACCCATCACGACATCCTGCGACGGACTCATGATCGGCTTACCGTTGGAAGGTGCAAAGATGTTATTCGTGGAGAGCATCAAGGTATGTGCTTCAACCTGTGCTTCCAGAGACAACGGCAGATGAACAGCCATTTGGTCACCATCAAAGTCAGCATTGAAGCCTTTACATACCAGAGGATGTAAATGAATCGCGTTACCTTCGACCAGTACCGGTTCAAATGCCTGAATACCCATACGGTGCAGCGTTGGTGCTCGATTTAGAAGCACCGGATGGTTCCGGATCACCTGTTCCAGGATATCCCAAACTTCTTCGTCTTTTCGCTCGAGCATTTTCTTCGCGCTCTTAATCGTGTCAGCATGACCCAGATCCTTGAGCTTGCGAATGATAAATGGCTGGTATAGTTCCAGAGCAATTTTCTTGGGAAGCCCGCACTGGTGTAGCTTAAGTCGTGGACCGACAACGATCACACTACGAGCCGAATAATCGACCCGTTTACCGAGTAGGTTTTCACGGAACCGACCCTGCTTACCTTTGATCATATCCGTCAAGGATTTAAGCGGTCGGTTACTACTTCCTAACACAGGTCGCTTACAGCGGTTGTTATCGAAGAGAGCATCGACAGATTGCTGGAGCATTCGCTTTTCGTTGCGAATAATCACTTCCGGAGCATTCAGATCTACAAGTTTTCGTAGTCGGTTGTTTCGGTTGATAATTCGTCGGTACAGATCATTGAGGTCTGATGTCGCGAAATTACCGGAATCCAAAAGCACAAGCGGACGCAGGTCTGGTGGAATAACAGGGATAACATCAAGCACCATCCATTCCGGTCGGTTTTCACTATCGCGGATGGATTCGACAATCTGCAATCTCGTGGTGAGATCTTTCTTCTTTTGCTTCGAGTTTGTTTCAGTCAACTCAATACGCAGTTCATCTGACAGGGCAACGAGATCCATACCAGAGAGAATCTTGCGGATCGCCTCAGCACCCATATCTACTTCGAATTCACCAAGATCTTTACCTTGTTCTCGGTACTCGCGGACGATGCTCTTGTATTCTTCTTCGGTTAGAAGCTGTTTTGCTTCGGTTTCGGTATTTCCGGGACTGATAACAACGTAATCCTGGAAGTAAATGACCTTCTCCAGACTGGTCGTTTTCATCTTTAAGAGATTACCGAGTCTGCTCGGCATGGCCTTGAAGAACCAGATGTGCACGATTGGTGCAGCGAGTTCGATATGGCCCATTCGTTTACGTCGCACACGGGAGTGAGTGACCTTTACACCACAGCGGTCACAAATCATTCCCTTGTACTTCATACCTCGGTACTTACCGCAAGCACATTCCCAGTCCTTTTCAGGGCCGAAGATACGCTCACAGAAAAGACCATCCTTTTCCGGTCGGTAGGTACGGTAGTTAATCGTCTCCGGTTTCTTTACTTCGCCGAACGACCAGCTACGAATATCGTGCGGTCGAGCCAGGCTAATTTTTACCGAAGCATAGTCATTAATACGGTCGTAAGAGCTTTCGCCAACGGTCATTTAGTTGACTCCAATTCTTGGGTTTTGATCACGTCATTGTGATCTTTTTGTTTTCGCCATTGCCTACAAGAAGCATCCGGCGCCAACGGGTTATTCCAGTAATCTAGACGCGGCGTTTCTCGAGCTGCATATTCAGCGCAAGTCCACGAATTTCATTAGTTAGCACGTCAAAACTAGCAGGCGTGCCGGCCTCAAGTGAGTTTTCACCTTTGACCATCGATTCGTAGATTTTCGTACGTCCTTCAACATCGTCACTTTTGACAGTCAGGAGTTCCTGCAGGATGTATGCTGCACCATATGCTTCCAGTGCCCACACTTCCATTTCACCGAATCGCTGACCACCAAAGCGTGCTTTACCACCAAGCGGTTGTTGCGTAATCAGTGAGTAAGGTCCTGTGCTTCGTGCATGTACCTTGTCATCCACGAGGTGATGCAACTTGAGCATGTAGATGTAACCAACAGTGGTTTCTTGCTCGAGCATTTCACCTGTTCGACCGTCACGAAGCTGGATTTTACCGTGTGCCGGTAGTCCCGCTTCACTGAGTGCCTCGTTGATCTCATCTTCGGTAGCACCATCGAAGACAGGTGTAATTGCCTGGAATCCCAGGTTAGCACCAGCCCAGCCGAGATGCGTTTCGAGAATCTGACCAACATTCATACGACTTGGGACACCAAGCGGATTGAGCATGATCTGCAAAGGAGTTCCATCTTCCAGGAACGGCATATCTGCCTCTGGAAGAATCTTTGCGATTACACCCTTATTACCGTGGCGGCCAGCCATTTTGTCACCAACCGAAATCGTTCGCTTCGTGGCGATGTATATCTTCACCATTTGAAGTACACCGCTGCGAAGTTCGTCGCCGCGCTTCATACTGTTTAGCTTGGAATCGCGTAGATCGAGTTCATCCTCGATGGCTGGTTGATGATCTTGATAGGTCTTCTCAATCTTCTTTATCAACTCATCACTTCGCATTGAGCTGGTGATGGCATTGGTTCGGAATTGTTGAGCAGCTTCGGCAAGGAACTTAATGTTGTCGTTGCTTGAATAAGGATTGTCATCATCGTCGGTAATCTTACGACCGACGGCTGCTTCCATTTCCTTAATCATTTCAAGGAACAACGCCGCAATCTTTTCGTTGTGCTCTGCTTCGATATCTCGCAGATCTTTTTCGAAAACCTTTCGTTCCTCGTCACTTAAGCTCATTCTGCGAGAGAACCGCTGAGTATCAATAACGATACCTTCAATTCCAGATGAGACTTCCAACGAGTCGTTTTTGACGTCTTCGCCAGCACGACCGAAAATGGCGTGTAAAAGTTTCTCTTCCGGAGTTAATTCCGTCTTGCTCTTGGGAGAGACTTTGCCGACGAGAATTTCACCGGGCTTCACGTAAGTACCAACTTGAACGATTCCATCGTCGTTGAGGTTGCGAAGCATCTTTTCGCTGACGTTAGGAATGTCTCGAGTGAACTCCTCACGTCCCAGTTTCGTTTCGCGAATCTCGACTTCGAATTCTTCGATGTGAATCGAAGTATAGGTGTCATTCTTCACCAACTCTTCACTGATGATGATTGCATCTTCAAAGTTGTAACCTTCGTAGGACATAAATCCGACGAGTACGTTACGACCAAGTGCGAGTTCACCGTTTACTGTGGCAGCACCATCAGCAATAACCTGCCCCGCTTCAACACGATCACCAAGGTTGATGATTGGTTTTTGGTTCAGGCACGTTCGCTCATTGAGTCCCGCGAATTTTTTCAACGGATACGTGATACCAGCGATGGTAATCTTGGTTGAGTCAACTTGACTGACCGTACCAGATTTTTCAGCACGAATGACCATGCTGGAGTTACTAGCGACAGCCGTTTCCATACCGGTTGCAACAATCGGTGCTTCCGCTTCAAGCAATGGCACAGCTTGACGCTGCATGTTAGATCCCATCAACGCACGGTTTGCATCGTCGTGTTCCAGGAATGGAATCAGGCTTGCTGATACACCAATCATCTGGCTTGGCGAGATGTCCATGTATTGCACGTTTTCGGGAGTGATCATCTCAAAGTCACTTCGATAACGTGCAATCAACGTCGGACCATCAATGCGATTGTTGGTGACAGCAGAATCCGCAGGTGCCACGCGGGCTTCCGATTCTTCATCTGCACGCAAATACACGATCTCATCTGTTAACTTTCCGTTGGTGATCTTACGGTATGGAGTCACCAGGAAACCGTAGTCATCCACGCTTGCGTAAATCGCAAGGCTGGAGATCAAACCGATATTGGTACCTTCAGGTGTCTCGATCGGGCAGATTCTTCCATAGTGAGAAATATGCACGTCGCGAACTTCAAAACCAGCACGCTTTCGGTTTAGACCACCAGGGCCGAGTGCCGAAAGCCTACGTTCGTGCGTAAGTTGCGACAGCGGATTGGTCTGATCCACAACCTGCGAAAGCTCACCTCGACCGAAGAAATACTCGATTGCCGCCGAGATACTCTTTGGATTGATCAGGCTTCGAGGTGTCATATCCTCCTGATCCTTAAGGCTCATTCGTTCCTGCACGGTACGACGTAGCTTTAAGAAACCTTTACGCAGCTCGTCACTCGCTAATTCATCGATGGTACGAAGCCGTCGATTACCGAGGTGATCGATATCATCAATCTCAGCACCGTCTTCATTTCCGGCGAGCTTGATGATGTATGCGATCGAAGCAATCAGATCATCCGGACGCAGTGTCATTTCAGGTTCGGGAACTTCCAGATTCAGCTTGCGGTTGATACGGAATCGACCGACACGCCCCAACCGGTATCGATTGGAATCGAAGAACTTCTCCTGGAACAACGTACGAGCCTTCTCCAGTTGCGGAGGATTGCCAGGACGGAGTCGTTGGTAGATCCGCAGCAACGCTTCTTCATGACTGCTCGTTGCATCATCAGCCAGGCTATTGAAGATCAATGGAACGCGAGGCGATTCCATTACCTCAATTTCACCAACTCCCGAAGTGCATATTAGCTCTGCGAGGTTCTTGGTGATTTTCTGCCCGGCATCCACGATGATTTCACCAGCACGTTCGCTGGAGGCAGGATATACAACATCGTCTACCGTGACCTTGCCTTCGATCTTGCTTACGCTTCGACCATCAGTAACGGTTTCGACGGAAGTGGGATAGAAGGCACGTGTCAATTCAGCGTCCGTGCCGTATTCCGGTGCCATCGCACGTAGCAATGTCATTGCCGAGAACTTACCACTTTGGTCAATTCGTACGGTCAGCAGGTCTTTTTTGGTAACGTTTACTTCGATCCAACTTCCGCGCTCAGGGATAATCCTGCAGCTCGGAAGTTTCCGATCGCTTGTACCGTCCTGTTCCAATACGAAGTCAACACCCGGACTTCGATGCAACTGGCTTACGACCACACGCTCAGCACCGTTGATGATGAACTCACCACCGCCGAGCATGATTGGCATGTCACCCAGATATACTTCTTCTTCAACCGGCTCATCTTTGTTTAGCCGGAGCCAAACTCGAAATGGTCGACCATAGGTGAGGCGAAGCTGACGGCATTCTTCGGGGGTATACCTCGGCTTACCAAGCTCGTACTTGATGTAGTCGAGTGAGAGTTGCTTATCGTAACTTTCAATCGGGAAGATTTCCTTAAGTACCCCTTCGACACCCTGATCTTTACGCTTTTCAGGAGATAGGGCACTTTGAAGAAATGCTTCATAACTGACCGTTTGGATCTTAGTTAGATCCGGGATCGGCGGATACTCACGACCACTACCGAATCGTCGGATGTCGGTAGGTTGAAGTCGACGAACACTGGGAATTGGCATGGATTTGCTCCGTGTGCTCTCTAGTTAACTAATGGTTTGTTTCTTCTGCTTGAAGTAAATCGGATTTATATGAAACGCTGGCGTCATATGATCCGTCTATGTTCGAGCACCTGTATACGGCGGGAAGAATAAAAACGATGGGCTGTTTGTGTGGTGTGAAGATTCTTGGTGTTGTTGTTTGAACAATTTCCATGAATTCTCTGGATTCAATCTTTTAGATTGAGACAATAAAAAAAGCGGACACTACCAGCACCGTTACAAGATTTTTTCTGAAAACTTCAGAAATGTCATTTTCAGCGCACACGGGCGCGCAATGACGGTAAGCAGCGGTTGCTTACCAAACCTTGTATTACCTGGCCAGGTGACCACCTTTCTTGAATTGATCGGCCCAGCATGAGCCGAGTTGGCAATTAATGCCTTCCTATCTTCTGCCTACACAAATATATGTGACTAGTGATAGCCACAGGTACAGTGCGCGCAAAGGACACCACCAAGCAGGACATTTTGGATGTATTTCAAAACGATATCCACTGAAGTGGGCACCGAAATGATACCAAAAAGACCTACTTAACTTCTACAGCTCCACCAGCTTCTTCGATCTTTGTCTTGAGATCTTCGGCGTCTTCCTTGGAAACACCTTCCTTGATCGTAGCTGGAGCGCTTTCGACCAATTGTTTGGCTTCCATAAGGCTTAGACCGGTGAGATTCTTAACTTCTTTAACGACGTTAAGCTTCTTATCACCGAAACCAGTCAAGACAACATCAAACTCGGTTTGCTCAGCAGCGCCGCCGTCATCGCCAGCACCACCGCCACCGGCTGCAGCGACAACAACACCGCCACCAGCAGCTGGTTCGATACCATAAGAATCTTTGAGGTAATCGCTAAGTTCCTTGGCTTGCTTAAGTGAAAGATCAGCTAGCTGATCGCCAAGCGCTTGAACTTCAGCAGAAACTTCAACAGTTGCAGCTTCTTCAGACATTTCCAAAAACGTCCTTTCTCAATGTGCACCACTTGTTATCCAACGATTGAACAAACAATTTTTGGTGCGTGATAAAAAAGTGGGTGTATTACTTACTTCATTAAATAAATTGCAACCT
>CEQU01044177.1_pt1 | contig 16750 bp, 21 predicted proteins | sample 531031 | NCBI WGS metagenome assembly CEQU01 (sample SAMEA2621216, study PRJEB7988) | marine metagenome | isolation source: saline water (ENVO:00002010), including
CTTGGCTCCGCAAATGGGGCATCAACAAGGCGAAAAACCCTGCAGGGAAAGCCGCGTCGAGCCCCCATGTACGCGGGTCACCCACAACGTCGCCCAGCAAGACTCCGACAACTGTCCCGAGGTTCCAAAAAATAAAAACGGACAATCCAGTGACCCAGAACGCTTCTCGCGCATCTCTGTCGTCTAGTTGTAAAGAGGAAACAGCGACACTCTCATCAATAACTAATTGAGCCCCCAAGAGCCGTTTGAATTTTCCGACTGGAAGTATGCGGCCAACAGAAAGCCCGTAAACGCCATTGCGGGCTCCCAACAGTAGCGCTGTTCCTAAAGCAGTAAGGGGCTCTCCACCAGCATTCACAACTCCGACTGCCGCAAACTGCGAAGCCCCTGTGAAAACGAACAACGAAAGAACAACGGCCATAAGATCCGAGATACCTGCAGCATTGGCGAGAACGCCGAAGGTTATTCCGAAGGTTCCCACCGCCAATCCCAATGCGAAACCGTCACGTTTGTGGGACTGCGACCAAAATGCCTGAACTCTGTTGAACACCGATACCTAGGAAATCAAAGGTCTTCTACGTCGGCGATAACGAACATCATCTCTGCTTCACATGCGGTTTGCCCCCCAACAGACGCTATGCCGGTAGCTTTGCCTGCCATGCGGGACATTCGCCCGAGACGCGCTTCTAATCTCAATGTGTCTCCTGGAGTGACTTGACGCCTAAATCGAGCCTTATCGATTCCCCCAAACAGCGGAAGTTTCCCCTTAAAATCGCCATCGCTAAGCGCAGCCAAACCCGCAGTTTGCGCCAGCGCCTCAACAATTAACACTCCGGGCAGGGTGGGGCGTCCAGGGAAATGGCCTGCGAAAAATGCTTCTTCCCCACTCAAATGCCATAGGGCAGAGCATGAAACTCCTGGCTCGAGTTCGACAATTGTGTCACAGAACAAAAAAGGCGGGCGGTGAGCCAACAGATCTCGGGGGTGCGGATAGTCAGTCATTTAGTTGCTCTAGCGCTGCTGCGAGCTCAATTGAGGTCGCCTTAGGGGAAATCTTGATCCATGAGCGCTCGACGCGCCCGGCGGCGCTAATCAAAAAGAGGGAGCGTGTAGTTCCTTCGTATTCGCGGCCATAGAGCTTCTTGGGACCGAAGACGCCATATTTTTTTGCAATTTTTGATTCGGGGTCTGATAAGAGCGGGAACTGAAATCCATGCTTTTCATCCCAAGCCGCCTGTTTTGCAGGACTGTCCGCGCTGATCCCCACGACTGTCACATTAGTCAATTCAGGTAACAAGTTCCGGAGGCCGATTGCTTGCTCAGTGCATCCACTTGTACCTGCCTTGGGATAGAAGAAGAGCGCTATGCGCTTCTTTTTATGCTCTGTAAGACGCCACTTATTGCCCTTTTGATCTAGCAAGGTAAACGCTGGAGCTCGATCCCCTACTTGAAGCATCTAGTCAACATAGCGACCATCGAGGCTTATCCTGTGCGAAGAACAATAATTACTCGGCGTCGTTTACGAAAAACCCGACTCGAATATAAGCCAACAGAGCGTCGATCTCTGTTGAACTCAAACTGCTAGCAAAGCCAGGCATCGATCTCCTACCTCGCTCTATTAGTGTCCTCTGATCCTCGTAACTGTACTTATGCCCTTTGCCCCTGAGTTGAGGGCCAAAACTCCCAGAACCCCCCGCACCGTGACAGGAAGCACAACTGTCTTCGTAGACAGCCTCTCCTAAGCTGTAATACTCAACCGGGTACTCTTCATCAGTTGCACCTTTGGCAGCCCAGTCGATGTTGTCACCGCAACCAGATACAGAAGCACAGACCAATGTAAGCAACAGGCATAAAGCAATGCGGCGCGCGCTCACGGCAGAAGAACTCTCTCTCCGCCAACACCAGAGTATTTACTCGGCTTCTCGGTCCACCTCCGAGACAACCAGAGAGGGTCTCGCCAGTGAGCGTGAAAATGGTTGGGTACCTGCCGCATTACCCGATCCACAGATCCCACTCCTAAACCGAACCGTTCTTCGGCCGCCTTGGATAGGCAGGTAAGCATCCACTCGACTTCGCTTTCCGACGGGTCCGTCCCGTGCTTTTTCCATACGACCATAGGTGTTGAACATGCTTCGCAGTCGGCGACCCAACAAACATCATCCTCGTAGTACCAATGGGTGAACCTTGCCGCTTCGCATAGTTCACAGTCATGAGTGTCCTTGTTCATATCGCTTAACGGCTCTTTATCCAGCGTCAAGTGCATCCCGAAAAGAGGCGATCAGCTCTCCAACTCCGTCGGCCCCATCCCCACTTAGCAAGCGACGAACAACAGCGGATCCGATAATTACACCATCGGCGACTTCGCAGGCTTCGACGGCGTGCTCTGGCGACCCGATACCAACTCCGGTAAGAACTGGTTTGTCAGTAACTCCTTTGCACCTCGCGGCAATCTCTGTCGCCGTAGAAGCCAATTGAGCGCGCTCTCCTGTCACGCCAAGCAGACCCACCGCGTAGACAAAACCGCTGGAGGCTTCGCATAGTTCGCCCAAACGCGCATCCGGAGTGGTGGGCGCCGCAAGCATGATCGTTTCAATCCCGACATTCGCTGCGGCGTGGCGCCACGGACCTGATTCCACAAATGGTAAATCGGGCAATATAGCTGCGTCGATACCTGAGCTAGCTAGAGTCGCTGCGAATCGATCATGCCCGGGATGGTGGGCAAGGTTGTAATAGGTCATCACAGCGTGTGGGACACCCGTGTCCAGATTAGGCACAGTTGCGAGCACAGAGGCTGGCGTAGCGCCACCTTCCAGCGCCCTTTGGCTGGCTTCTTGAATTACAGGACCATCCATAACCGGGTCAGAAAAAGGGATACCGATTTCAATAGCATCGGCTCCTGCGGCCGCCGCTGTCTCAACGGCGGCTTCCCAACCTTCAAAGCCTCCAGTGATGTACGCAACTAATAGCTTGGAGCCAGCGTCTCTGCGGGAGCGCAAAAAGCCCTCCATGCGGCCGGGCGCCAGCTCGGAGTTCACCCGACTTCGTCCATTCCCAAAACCTCCATCATTTGGTCCACATCTTTGTCGCCTCGACCTGAAAGGTTCAGAAGAACTACTTGTCCCTGAAGCGATGCTGCTTCGCGCACTACCCAAGCTAAGGCGTGCGCCGACTCAAGAGCAGGAATAATGCCTTCTGTTTTAGACAATAGTTGGAACGCCTCAATGACCTCTTGGTCAGAAACCGAGGGGTATTCAGCTCTACCGATTGAGGAGAGGTAGGCGTGTTCGGGGCCGACACCTGGGTAATCCAGTCCTGCTGAGATGGATTCTGCCTCTTGAACCTGACCCACCTCATCTTGCATCAAATAAGAGGCCATTCCGTGAACCACGCCCGGCACGCCCCGGCCTACTGCGGCTCCTCCAGCTGGCTCTACACCTACCAAACGACTTTCAGTATCAGAAAAGCCCGAGAAGATACCCGCTGCATTACTACCTCCACCAACGCATGCGACTACAAGATCGGGCAAGCCGTCCAGCAACTTGAGACATTGAGCCCGGGCTTCTTCTCCGATCACATGATGAAAGGTTCTCACCATCCAAGGGTATGGGTGAGGCCCCATAACCGAGCCGAGACAGTAATGGGTGTTCTCCACAGTCGCGACCCAGTCTCGAAGGGCCTCATTCACCGCATCCTTAAGAGTTTTACTTCCCGATGAAACGCCTTCAACTTCAGCACCTAAAAGCTGCATCCGGAAGACGTTGAGGGCTTGCCTCTCGACGTCCACTTGACCCATGTACACCTTGCATTCCATGTCCAAGAGCGCCGCAGCCGTAGCAGTAGCGACGCCGTGCTGCCCTGCTCCCGTTTCAGCAACGAGCCGTGTTTTACCCATTCTTTGCGCAAGTAACGCTTGCCCAATCACATTGTTGATTTTATGTGAGCCGGTGTGGTTCAAGTCCTCTCGTTTGAGAAGGATACGAACTCCTAGTTGCTCCGAGAGCCGAAAACACTCAGTAAGGGGCGAGGGCCGGCCTCCATAGTCGTTGAGAATGGTATGGAACTGCTCAACAAAAGCTGAGTCGTCCCATGCTTCACGAAAAGCTTCTTCGAGCTCTTCGCAGGCCGGAATGAGTGTTTCGGGCACGAAGCGTCCACCGAACTCTCCAAAGCGGCCCTCTTTATTGGGGTCAGTCATCACCATAAGATCAACCTATCGGCGAGTAGACCGTGCTCATCACTCGTCTCGCCAGTCATAAGGCCTCGGGGCTTCCGGGTCGAAATCGTCAGGCGTTGGATTTACCTCATCTCCAGCTCTCTGAGCCGCAATGACAAATTCCCGGACTCGAATTGGATCTTTAACCCCAGGGGAGATCTCGACACCGCTCGCCACGTCAACTCCCCATGGCCTTACTACGCGAATTGCATTTGCAACATTTGCTGGCGTAAGGCCGCCGGCAAGAATTAGCGGGCAGCCCCGTTCTCGTCCATCAAGCATTGACCAGTCAAAAACTTGACCCGAACCAGGCTCTGGAGCATCAACAAGTACTGCCTTCGCGGAATGTCGCTCCAAGTGGTCAATCGCTGGATCACCAGCGGCAAATGCCTTTATGACCGAAGGAACCCTTTGGGCTATCCAAGAGCTCTCTTCCGCTGACTCCTGACCATGCAATTGAGCAGCCTGGAGCCCAGCCTGGTGAACCACCTCAACGACCGACTCTTTGACCTCATCCCTAAAAACGCCGACGGTGAGCACTCCACCTGGAAGACGCCTTACAATATCGCGGGCTACAGTAGGGCGAATTTGTCGCTTGGATCCTGGTACAAAGTTAAATCCCAGGGCATCCGCTCCCATACCAATTGACAAAAGTGCATCTTCTTCTGTAGTCACGCCGCATATTTTTACAAACATCAGGAAGTGCCCTTCAGAGCGGACACAGCGAGCGCCGGATCTCCGCTAGTAACCAAACTTTCTCCCACCAGAACAGCCGAGTAGCCCTCCGCATGCAAAACAGCGGCGTCTTCAGGTCCACGAACTCCTGACTCAGCGACCCTTACGACTTCCGCGGGAATCAAAGATGCCATTCGGGCCGCCCGTTCGTGGTCAACTTCAAACGTGTATAAGTCACGTTGATTGACGCCTATAAGGTCAGACCCAATCTCCAGTGCTTGATCAAGCTCTCTCTCATCGTGCACTTCCACGAGGGCATTCAACCCAAGGTCTTGAGCAATCAAGCCGAAGGTCCTCAACTCACTGCCGGAGAGAGCGGCAGCGATCAGCAGAACCGCATCTGCTCCCATCAACAATGCATCTAGGAGATCACGCTCATCGACCGTGAAATCTTTTCGTAAGACCGGCAAGCTCACAGCATCACGAGCCTCTGTTAGATCTGTTGGCGAACCGCCGAAATTGGGTGAATCAGTCAAAACCGATAAGCAAGAGGCTCCCCCGGCCTCGTACTCTCCGGCAAGCAAGCGAGGGTCGAGGTCAGGAAACAAATCACCCTTTGAGGGGGACCGTCGCTTGATTTCAGCGATAACACTCAACCCCGGTTCCTCCAATGCGCGAAGAAACTTGCGCGGGGGTGGCCGGTCTTTTACAGCGCGTTGCAGATCCGCTAATGACCGCTGATCAGCGGACGCGCGTTTGCGGTGCTGAGCAATAATCCGATCTAAATACGTTCCATTACCTAAGGTCATTACATCAAAGCCTTCACTCGCGTCTGCCATCGCAAGCGGCTCTCACTGGTTAAAGGTCAAGACCTTTAGCGCAGACCGGCTCCAAGAAAATTAGTTCAGCTCGCCCCGCCATAAACTCGCCGGTCGCCCTGCCAAATTCTTTCATGCCATCTGATCCGCCGTGAGCCGCTAAAGCATCTTTATCGCTATACATCTCATAGAACCAGACCACATTTTCATCATTTTGATCTTTGTGAGCAGCATAGACCTCTGTTCCGGGCTCACCCGATACGTTCCTTATTCCCAAGTCAGAGATCACCGACAACAACGCGTCCCGTTGCCCATCTTTTGCTGTCAATTTCGCTAGTAGCGCCGTCTTTGCCATAGTCCTTCTCCCGAATTATGGAACGTCGATCTTAGCGACGCCCCCAAACACTCGCCAAGGGTACTGTCCCGAGCGTCATTAAAGAATTTTGCTAAGCAATAAGCTGGTCAAGGGCAAATACCTCGATGCGCTCCCCCGACTCAGTTCGTACAGGAGCGACATCAGTACCCAGCAGCGCAAAACCGATATAGGGCGCTTCATTAGTTACCGTCAAGACCTCCCCAACTTTTTTTTCACCGCCGAACAAAGCTTGAGATTTCTCTAGTTTGCTTTCAGCACGAACCCGACGAATTATTCGGCGCCCTCCGCTTCGTGCGTCTATACGCTCAACCAGCTCTTGTCCCCGATAGCAACCTTTATCGAACGAAACCGCTAACTCTAAAACTCCGGACTCGTTGGGAATACCTCCAACTTTAAATTCCTCTCCGAGACGCGGCAGCCCATGCGTCATTACAAGGCGTTGGAAGTCATTTTCTGAACACTCCTCAAGATCAATACCGGAATCACTGCCATAGAGGTCTATGCAAAGCCCATCATTCCAGCCCGAAGGCAGCGGCTGAGTGAAGTCCTCGACATTTAAGTCTGATTGATTCCCCACTACCGAAATCATCTCCTCAGCGCTCAATGTAAAGTCCACCTTTGAACGCAGCTTAAAGCGCGAGAGGGACTCCTCAAGGGTTTGCCCAAAACCGTATTCAGTGTCAAGGCGATACGAGTCCTGAGCAACACGCAGGATTCGAAAAAATCCCTCAATGTTCCCGCGAGGCTCAAGAAGGAATGACCACCGAGCATCACCTTCGGCCATATCGTCCACATTCTGCGAAATTTGGCCATGCAGGTACTGCTCTGCCTCCGGGCCATTGGCAAAGATAACGTCACGATGAGTTCGATATGCCCTCGCAGTCATGTTCGGTCCGTCAGCATCTTCACAGCATTTCGCACAAGTTTAAGACCTACTTCGTCATCAAAAGACATGATTGATTCAGGGTGAAATTGAACTGCGCAGATCGGCAAAACTGCATGCTCTACTGCCATCACCACATTATCGTCTTCGCTTTTCGCAACAATTTTAATTGACTCTGGCAACATATTTTCCATTGCATATAAGGAGTGATAGCGGCCGGCTTTGAATTGCGACGGCAGCCCTTCAAATAGTTTGCAATTCGAAGTTTCAATGAGAGAAGACTTCCCGTGCATCGGCGTCTCGAGTTGATCGAGTTCTCCCCCAAAATATTCCACGATTGCTTGCAATCCGAGACAAACGCCGAATATCGGAATGTCCAACTCAAGAGCAGCTTCGATAGTGGCTTTGGTGTCAAAGTCCGCGGGCACTCCTGGCCCAGGCGACAGAACGAGTAAATCAGGACGATTAGAGGCCAGTTCGCCTAAAGGGAAACCGGCGCGTTGCGTTTCAACTGCCGCTCCCGTCTGTCGCAAATAGTTGGCCAACGTATGAACGAACGAATCCATATGGTCCACCAAAAGAACTCGTTTATTTTCCGCTTGAACTTCGACCGTGTTTACTTCAGATGGTCGACGAGGAAGTCTTAGAGCGTCCAAAAACGCCGAAGCTTTCAATTCTGTTTCTTCCTCTTCAGCTACCGGATCAGAATCCCAGAGGAGGGTAGCGCCGACCCTCACTTCGGCATGGCCATCCTTAACGCGGATAGTCCTGAGAGTTAGGCCTGTGTTCAGTCCTCCATCGAAGCCAATTTTTCCAATCGCTCCCCCGTACCAAGCCCGAGGACTTTTCTCGTGCTCTTCAAGAAACATCATCGCCGAGGTCTTGGGCGCACCGGTTACCGTCACAGCCCAGGTGTGGGATAAGAACGCATCGAGAGCATCAAACTCGGGCCTCAGGCGCCCTTCTACGTGGTCAACAGTATGAATCAAACGCGAATACATCTCGATTTGCCGCCGCCCTATCACCTTTACTGATCCCGGCACGCAGATCCTGCTCTTATCATTTCGATCTACGTCGGTGCACATCGTGAGTTCAGATTCATCTTTTTCGGAATTTAGAAGAGCCAGAATTTGAGAAGCGTCATCCAGAGGGTCTTGGCCTCTGGCGATGGTGCCCGAGATAGGGCATGTTTCGACGCGATCCCCCTCAACTCTGACGTACATTTCAGGCGAGGCCCCCACTAGCCACTCAGATTCACCAAGGTTTATAAGAAAACCATATGGTGAAGGATTCTGCTCTTTGAGACGCCTGAACAACTCTGATGGTGGTTCAGGAGACGGCTCAACGAACGTTTGGCTCGATACCACCTCAAACAAATCACCACGGGCAAAGTACTCTCGCGCTAACTCAACTACTCCGGCGTAGGCACCTCTTTCGTGATCCCTATATGGCTCTAATTCAGAATCCGAACTGTAAGGCTCTCTTGCTCCGCCTCGACTCATTTCAATTGTGCTGTCATCGCCGTAGGAAAATTCGTAACGTCGCCGTTCTGCGATACCACTTTGATGGTCGACAACGATAACTTCGTCTGGCACATAGAGGACTAAATCTCTCTGGTTTTGGGGGCGGGAAAGCCTTAGCTCGATGGGCTCAAATTGGAAGGCTAAGTCATATCCAAATGCACCGTATAAACCTAAGTGTTCGTCAGAACCTCGGAACAGCTCAACCATTGACCTGACCACTGAGAATGAGGATGGTTGCCTACTTCTTTCTTCTTCAGAGAATCGAACTGTGCCGCGCTCTACTCGGCAAGTAACTTTTCGGACAGAATCCACCTCAAGGGTCACGCAGCTCAGACTCTTAAGGTTGTCGCGCACTGGTTTGAGAAGCAGTTCGCCGCGAGAGTTCAGCGCCTCGACGTCAACCTTGTCCCCGTGACTGGTAATTACCAGCGGAGGGTCGACAAAGCCCATATCCCAACGGGTGTAGCGGCCGGGGTATTCGTAACTTGACGAGAGCAAAACGCCACGCGCCGAGTCGAGACGATCGACTAAATCCTCGATCGCTTCTAACGGCTCAACTGAAGTCACTTGAACTGAGACCTCAACTCCACCTTCAGTGGTGTAGCTAGGCAGATCGTCGAATGACATTCAGATCTCCTTTGTTACAGGTACAAACCTGTGCTGCCTGGTTCTACACGAGGTGCCGCTATGGCGTGAACATCTCGCTCGCGAAGGATCAAGAAATCGTCCCCATGGACTTCTACTTCGTATCTATCCTCCGGATTAAATAAGACATGGTCGCCCTCTTCAGCGCTGCGCACATTGGGGCCCGCCCCTACGACCTCTCCCCAAACTAATCGCTTTTGCTGTTGGGCAGTCGCAGGGATCAAGATTCCGCCGCTGCTTCTTCGATCCGCCTCGTCGGTAGGCATCCGGACAAGAATCCGATCATGAAGCATTTTGATCGGCCTTTTAGGATTATTTTCTGTTGGGACATCGATCGATTCATCAGCCACGATGGCACGGTACCGTTGTTACCCATGAACGCCGACGCTGAGGCACCCCAAAAAACAAATTTTACGACGAGCGATAACGTCGTTCTGGAGGCCGAATACATCATCCCGAGTTCCTGCAGCGCAATCGCAGTACTGTCACACCCCCACCCTTTATACGGGGGTGATATGCGCAACATCGTTATCCAGGACCTCTTCAATCGATTGCCAGAAGCCTCAATTGCTGCGTTGCGTTACAACTTTAGAGGTGTACAAAATTCCGCTGGTAGTCACGGTGACGGAGAGACGGAGGTCTTTGACAGTCAGGGGGCCTTTCGATTTGCATCTGCCTTAGCGCAAGGTAAGCCAGTGATTTCAGTTGGCTACTCGTTTGGAGCTGACGTGTCGCTGACCGCCGATGACCCAACGTTAGCCGGATGGGTGGGGATCGCAGCGCCTCTGGCCCTTCTAGCGCCGCACGAGATGAGTGCCGGCGCGGATACTCGACCCACAAAGCTCCTAGTGCCGGAAAACGATCAATTCAGGTCAGTAGCTGAAGCACAGGAAATCTGCACTAACTGGAAGAAGACCTCGGTTGAAGCAATATCAGGAGCCGATCACTTTTTCTCGACGGGGACTAAGACACTCTCAGAGCGGGTGGCTGATTTCGTAGTGACCTTTTTCTAATAGAAGCCTATTGCAAGATAAACTTAAGATTTAAACCGATGACGGTTCGCAGCTACCCAGCGATACACAAGTGCCGCTAGCCAAGAAATTGGTGGAGTACTTATTAAAACGCCCACAAATGACCAAAGTCCACCTACCTGTCGGAGTGCTTTGCCAATAGCAGCATGACCCGCTAACCGGACACCATCCTCGATCCACCAAACAGAGCGTTTTGCATCCTCAAGTGATAACTCCAATGCTGCGAGGTCTTCAGGCGACCCTGCACTCATGTCAATACCAGAGCGCTCCCTAATCCATGAGGCGCACCGGCAGCAAAAAGCGCAATCGCCGTCGTATACAAGTGTCATCGGTTTGATCTACAAGCCTTTGACCAGAGCGCCGCGCGAGTCGGTCGCGGCTAGCCGCATAGGTAAAGCTTGTTGGTACTCGGCCGATTCGTACCACTCCCTAAAGGCTTCTTCGTCATCAAATTCCAAAATTACCAAGCGGGACCCGTGCCACTCACCTTCGATCACGTCGACCGAATTATCGACGGCCAAAGCTCTACCGCTACCAAGCGAGGAGGCCCGAGCGGCTTGCTCGTACGCCTTGAGGCCCTCAACATCCGTCACTTGCTCTTGTACGACAAAGTAAACACTCATGTTTTCCAATCATTGCGCTTTTACGAGCCGAAGGTACCAAACTTGGAACCGCTGTTACCTGCCACAGCGGCTCAAGAGAACAGGCTTTCTAGCCTCATTCACGAGTCAGTGATTTGCGCGATTGGAGAAATGCCGCCTTCTGAACCGCCTTCGACTCCCCAGTACTCATCACGAAGCAACCGTTTGTAGAGCTTTCCCGTAGGTAGCCTCGGTAATTCTGGGCGAAAGTCAATTGACCTCGGGACTTTGTACCCGGCGAGATTTTCGCGCGCATAACTAAGCAAACGACCGGCGAGAGAAGCTTCGTCTTCGATTTCGCCGATGGCTTGAACCACTGCCTTTACTTCCTCCCCAAAGTCTTCGTTGGGGACACCGAAAACAGCAACGTCGGCGACTTCTGGGTGAAGGATAAGGCAATCCTCAATTTCTTGAGGGTAGATATTCACACCTCCAGAGATAATCATAAAAGCTTTGCGGTCCGTTAAGTACAAGAACCCTTCCTCGTCTAGACGGCCGACGTCTCCCAAAGTTGTCCAAAATGGATTATCCGGGTGACGGGAACTCTGAGTCTGCTCTGGTGCTTCGTGGTATTCGAAAGTTTGCTCTTCTCGCTCGAAATAGATCAGCCCTGACTCGCCCGTAGGTAATTCGATGCCATCTTCATCGCAAATGTGGAGTGTGCCAATCAATGGACGACCCACAGTGCCTGGGTGAGCAAGCCAATCATCTGGGCCCACATAGCAAAATCCATTTAGCTCAGTACCAGCGTAGTACTCGTGCAAAATAGGCCCCCACCAGTCCATCATCTGCTTTTTCACTTCCACCGGGCAGGGTGCTGCAGCATGAATCGCTATCCGGTGACTGGACAGGTCCCAACTTTCTCGCTCTTCACGCTGGAGTTTCAGCATGCGAGAAAACATTGTTGGCACCCACTGAGAATGGGTGACTCTGTGTTGTTCTATGGCCTGGAGAGCTTCTTTGGGGTCGAATTTTTCCATAACCACAACAGTTCCACCCACCGAATGGGTGCCGGTGGTAAAGCCAAGTGGTGCTGCGTGATAGAGAGGTGCCGGCGAAAGATAGATTGAATCCTGATTCATCCCAAAAATTCCGCCGACCAATGCAGAGCCAATGAGGTCAGGGTCTCCTATCTTTGATCCGTCGATAGGTCGTTTAATGCCTTTCGGCTTGCCAGTAGTTCCTGAGCTATAAAGCATTAGGGAGCCTCGAGGCTCGTCGTCTAATGGGACCTGCTCGTAACCTTCGACAGCAGTTTCATAGTTTGCGTACCCATCGACATCTGTTTCAAACATCAAACGCACTGGACAGTCTGAAATTAGTGGCAGCATTTCGATAGCTACCTCACGCACAGCTTCGCTTACTACCAGCACCTTCGCTCCGCAGTCGTTGACAATGTAAGCCGCTTCCTCAGCTGTGAGATATCTATTGACAGTAGTGAAGTACAGGCCGCTCCGAATAGCCGCCCAATAGGCCTCAAAGTAGCGGATGTGATTATCAGCAAAAATGGCCACATGGTCGCCGGGTCGTAGTCCGGCATCCCACATCATCTGGGCGAACCGGCAGGAGCGCTGCTCTAGCTCCATGTAGGAAATAGTGTCCCCTGTCCGAGCCATGACTACTGCCGGCTTGTTCGGTTGCTCTGCTACAAAGGCTCCTGGATAACTCATTCCGCAAAGTTATCTGATTGACGAGCACTTCTAACTACCAGAGGGAGGCCGAACCGCAACGCCTGCCTCAAGGAGCGCTCTTTTGGCCTCCGCAATGCTGTGTTCACCAAAGTGGAAGATCGAGGCAGCCAAAACTGCGTCGGCTTTCCCTAAGGTTGCCCCGTCCACTAAGTCCTGAAGAGTTCCCACACCACCGCTGGCAATGACCGGTACTCCGACGGCGTTACTTATTGCTTGGGTTAGCTGAAGGTCATATCCATTTCGGGTGCCATCGCCGTCCATTGAAGTCAAAAGAATTTCGCCAGCACCCAGCTCAACTACTCGGTCGGCCCACTCGATTGCGTCCATGCCCGAATCTTTACGTCCACCGTTTACGTAAACATTCCAACCATCTCTGCCGTTAGCTTTTGCGTCGATCGCTACAACCACGCATTGCGTCCCAAATGCAGCCGCCAACTTCGACACTAACTCCGGCTCCTTAACAGCAGCCGAATTAACCGAGACCTTGTCTGCCCCCGCGCGCAGGACGGCACGGGCGTCATCGACTGATCGGATTCCACCTCCGATAGTGAAAGGAATGAATACCTGTTCTGCGACCTTCTTCGCAAGGCCCACAATAGTTTCACGGCCATCAGAGCTGGCTGTTATATCAAGAAACACAATTTCATCCGCACCCTCAGCGTCATAGCGTGAGGCGAGTTCAACTGGATCACCGGCGTCCCGCAGTCCGACGAAATTGACGCCTTTGACCACTCGACCTTGATCGACATCCAAACAAGGAATAACTCGAACAGTCCTCATGACTGCTGAGCTCGAATAGTTTCGATGGCTTCGGCGACATCGATCTTTCCATCGTGAATCGCCTTACCTACGATTACTCCAGACAAGAAACGCCCGTCGACTTCAACTTCCAGTAAATCGGCGATGTGCTGGAGAGAGCCAACGCCACCACTCGCCACCACCTCAAGCCCGGTAGAAGCCAACACTTGGCTCAAACCTTCGATATCCGACCCGGTGCCCATTCCATCTCTATTAATTTGCGTGACCACAATTGCTTCAGCACCGGCATTTTCGAATCGAGCTAAAAGTTCGAAAATGGTCCAGCCGCTGTCTTGCTCCCAGCCTCGAGTAGCGACTTCGGTGCCACGAACGTCAAGACCTAAAGCTACAGAAAAACCTAAATCGGCAACCATCTCAATCAGCGACGGATTCTCGACAGCCGCTGTACCCATTACACATCGATTGATTCCGACATCGAACAACGACTTCGCCGTCTCAAGGCTTCGTATCCCACCTCCCGTCTGGACGGGAACTGTTACCTGTCGGACGATCTCAGATACGGTCGCCAGATTCTCGGGCTGTCCTGAGCGAGCTGCATCTAGGTCGACAACGTGGATCCATTGAGCACCTGCTTCTTCAAAAGACAGAGCCACTTCGACCGGGTCAGACTCATATCGAATTTCGCGATCATAATCACCTTGGATCAGCCGAACACATGCACCATCTCGAAGGTCTATGGCCGGGTATAGATGGAACGTCATTTTTTTAAGGCCTGGCTATAAAAGTTTTCTGCAAACTTTCGACCCAAATCACCTGACTTTTCCGGATGAAACTGTGTGGCCCACAAAGACCCTTTTTCTACCATCGCCGTTACTTCGACTCCGTAGTCACAGGTTGCAACAATTAAGTCTTCAGGCGTCTCGGCCGCATAGCTGTGCACGAAGTACGCCCAATCGCCATTTCCGATTCCTTCAAGCAACGAGCACTCTTGGCGCAGAAACTTGAGCTTGTTCCATTGCATATGAGGACGCGGTAAATCGTTCGGGAGTAACCGAACGTGACCAGGCAACACGCCCAATCCAGGGACCCCTGGCGCCTCATCGGAACTTTCAAATAACATTTGCATTCCTACGCATATGCCCAAAAAGGGCTTACCCGCTTCTATCGCCGACATTGCAACTTCGTCCAACTTGCTTGCTCTCAGCTCTTTCATACACGAGCCAAAGTGTCCTACCCCGGGAAGCACCAGGCCTACCGCATCAGCGATTAACGCCGGATCATTACTCAGCCGAACGTCTGCACCTACCCTTTCGAAACCCTTTTGCGCCGATCGAAGGTTCCCAATGCCATAATCCAATACAGCTAAGAAGGGTTGCAGAGGTTCAGTACCCATAGGAGTTCCTCACAACACTCCTTTAGTGGAGGGCAGCACCTCGTCAGATATGCGCACCGAATCATAAATGGCTCTGGCAACTGCCTTAAAGCTGGCTTCAATGATGTGATGAGTATTTTTGCCTCGGATCATAACCATGTGCAGAGTAATCCCTGAAGCCATCACGAAAGCCCGCCAGAATTCCTCACAAAGTTGTGGATCGAATGGCGGATCACCGAGAATTTTTTCACCAGGAGGGTCAATGTCGTAATGCAAAAATGGTCGCCCCGACAAATCAAGCACGACTTCGACTGCCGCCTCGTCTAGAGGAACAGTTATCGCCGCAAACCGACGCACACCCTGTTTGTCCCCCAGCGCTTCACCGAATGCTTCGCCAAGAGCAATACCGACGTCTTCGACAGTGTGATGCGCATCGATCTCAAGATCTCCGCTGCACTCAACATTCAGGTCCAACCGAGCGTGTTTTCCTAGCTGACTCAGCATATGGTCGAAAAATGGCAGTCCGGTGGCGATCTCCGTGTGACCTGAACCATCGACATCGAGAGCTAGAACGATTCGAGTTTCTTTCGTTGTGCGCTCTTTCTGAGCTTCTCTGGTCATTGCAATGCCTCCTCGAGGGCTGCGAGAAAAGTTGTGTTTTCGGAAGGAGTGCCAACAGTTACTCTGAGACAGTCAAGCAAGCCGGGCCAACTTGAACAGTTTCTCACTAGAACTGATCGCCTAAGAAGTCTTTCCCAAACCTCATCTCCAGAGAGACCTGACGGCGTCGTCCTCAGCATGACAAAATTTGCCTGCGATCGCCATACGGTCAGCCCCAGATTTGCTACTTGAGCTTCAATGCGGCTCCTTTCGAAAGCGATCTGGGACACCCGCTCTTCCATCTCCTCATAAAAACGGAGAGCGACCCGACCGGCAACTTGTTTGACCGAATCGAGGTGGTATGGGAGCACTACCTTCTCAAATTCATTGAGCATCCACGAAGGCATCACGCAATACCCCAAACGGACACCGGCCATCGACCAGGTCTTAGAGAACGTTCGCGTTACCACCAGAGATTCGGGTGGAGGGTCCTCACTAAATAGATCAATGGCCGTGAAATCGGCAAATTGGCCATAAGCCTCATCTACCACAACGAGACCTGGGGCTCTACTTATGGCGGCCCGCACAAGCTCGATGCTTTCAGGAGTACCTGTCGGGTTATTAGGAGAACAAAGGAAGAGCAGCTCGGGTGCCTCGTTCTCGATTGCGTTATCCAAAATCGAAGAGGTGATCAAAAAATTTTCGTCGCGCGGGACTTCCACAACACGACATTGAGTAGTTCTGGCTATCTGGGCATACATCGCGTAGGTCGGAGTGAAGGACAATGCTGTCCTGCCGTAGCCTCCAAAGGTAAGGCAAAGGGTTTGCAGCACTTCATTAGATCCATTAGCCACAAATATTTGCGCTGGTTCAACGTCGTGAAGAGCCGCCAAATCTTCTCGTAGCAGCTGAGCAGCCCGATCTGGATAGCGATTCCATTCAACTTCCTTGAGCTCTGCCACAAAAGCAGACTGGAATTCCTCAGGAGGAGGAAAGGGCGCCTCGTTGGTATTGAGACGAACCTCTACATCTACTTGTGGAGAGTGGTAACCGCTCATTTCTTGCAGGTCACTTCGCACTGGAGGTCGTTTCATGAGCCCACACCGTCTTCCGCCCATCGGAGACGGCTCCTCACCGAGGCTGCATGCGCCCATAGACCTTCTGCTGTAGCCAACTCAGCAACAGAGCCCGAAACTCGGTCGAAACCATCTCGCGAAACGTCAATAACGTGCATCCGCTTCTGGAAATCTTCAACGGTCAAAGCACCGCTGAATCTGGCAGTTCCGGCAGTTGGCAACACGTGCGATGGCCCGGCAACGTAATCGCCTATCGCTGCGGAGCCCCAGTTTCCGACAAACACCGCTCCTGCGTTTCGAACCCCATTCACTAGCTCGCCCGCTTCACTACACATGAGCTGGAGATGTTCGGGGGCAATCTCGTTTACTACCTCTATTGCCTCAAGAGGGGTGTCGACGATGCAGATATAGCCATCTTCCGTGAGAGTTTGAAGAGTCTCATCCCGA
>CEQU01015112.1_pt1 | contig 16721 bp, 6 predicted proteins | sample 531031 | NCBI WGS metagenome assembly CEQU01 (sample SAMEA2621216, study PRJEB7988) | marine metagenome | isolation source: saline water (ENVO:00002010), including
GGTGCACAGCCTATGATGATGGGAGTGCCAGGCCAAGGAGTTCAATCAGTTGTGATCCAACAAAAAAGCCAAGGAGGAATCTGGCGGATATTCAATGGTATATTTGGAATAATATTCTCTCTAGCAATGTTGTATGTATCTAATTTAATCAGAGAAATGTGGGATATTATTGGCGATGAACTTTCCGAAGAGATAAACAATCTAAGTAGTATTGAGAGGATATTAATCGATGATTTCATTTCAGATTTAGAATCAATGATATCGACCTTTTCTACAATCTACACAGTGGTTATGATACTTTCATGTGTGATGTTGGTTGTCTCAATTATCCAATTTATGAATAAGCCATGGGGAGGTAAAGCCTTCCTTGGAGCCGCAGCATTGTTGTTAGTTGTATTACTGGGAGCTGCCGTATATGAGTACACAGCGATCAACAATTTAATCGATGATGTTAACGAAATGGACGATGGAGAAGATTTACCTCCAATTTCATTCATGGAAACTCCTGGATTTATTGGTTCGGCTTGTACTGGCGCTTGTTTCCTCGTATTTGCACTACTAGCATACCTCGGTAGACATCGTAATGCGCCCGTAGTACAACTTCAGGCTTAAACATAAGGAAAGTCCGAATTTATCCGTTGGGTTCATTGAGGGCCGCTTGCCTCGGAGTGTCAGAGGAGGGGTTTCATGTTGGGTGAGATGAGCGTTTCACAACTCAATGGAAAGGAGATTTACCTTCCTGATGGCAGGCTACTTGGAGTGGTTGGCGAGATCGTTATTGATGGTAGTCAATTGTGTGCAACACACCTTTTCGTTGCAGGTTGCCCTGATGAATTAGTAGAGAAAGAAGTTCATTTGACAATACCTTGGCGCTGGGTTAGATCGATTGGAGATGTAGTAATTTTGCGCTGGTTCCCAAAAACGCCAATTCCTTACGAACACTGAGGTGATGATTTGACCCTCGAAGTGCATGTATTGGGAACTTCTTCAGCAAGACCTGCTCAAGGTCGTTCTGTGTCAGGTTCAATAGTTGAGACTCCGGAAGGAATGTTTGTTGTTGATTGTGGAGAAGGTTTCCAAAACCGCTTGGTCAAACATCGTTCAGAAATGAAAAACCATGGCGGACGCCGTCTCAAGATGTCAAAGGTCTCTGCAATTTTGCTTACACATGGTCATTTGGATCACACATGGGGAGTTCTTCCATGGATGCAGACTATGGCCTTGGATGGCAGGAAGGACAAATTATGGGTTATTGGGCCTACGACTTCAGAAGTAGTGGATGCTTTGCTGGGAAGCGAAGTAGAGCCTGAAGTAACGCCTTCAGATTTGGTCATCCAATATGATATGTGGATGGATTTAGGTGCAACTTCTGAAGCGTTGGGATACGAAGTTCAATGGGTTCTAGGAGATGGTGAAAGATGGGTAAACATGAACGATGGTTCACAAATTAATCTGCCACAACCAATGAAGAAAGTAAAAATTTCAGCGCACAGCACTCAACATACAGTTCCATCTTGTGCATGGAGGTTTGCATTGGGAGAAAGAAAAGGAAAGTTCGATCGTGAATCTTCTAAGCATCTTCCTGATGAAGTCAAAGCGTCACTGGCGGCAGGAAATGATGTTGAATTCGAAGGCGAATCTTTGAATGCGGCTGATTTTCGAACAGATTCGATACCGGGTATGTCAGTTATCATTTCTGGAGATACTGCAGAGCAAGCAATCGATTCAGATTGCGACCTATTGATTCATGAAGCAACATTCCTCCAATCACATGTTGACATAGCGAATGAGCATCTGCACTCAACCGCCGCTGGAGCGGCTAGAACAGCAGTTGAATGCAGCGCTAAGCACCTAGCTCTCACTCATTATTCCGGACGATTGGATAAACATGATGAATCATTAACCGAAGCCAGAGAAATACACTCCTCAGTAGTTGCATTATCAGATGGTGATAGGTTGATTTTGAATGATGATTTATCGCTTACTCACCTTTTCAAAATAGAAGACGGCTGGACTCAGCAGGTTTGAGGCAATTTCAAAACCGAGAGGCTTGTTTGCAAAAATATGAGTCGCCCGAATTTGCTAATCTTCCTGCTGGCCGGGCTGCTGATTGCACCAATGGTTTCAGCAACTGAAGGAAGAGCAGCACCTCAATGTGCAGAGTTCGATCTTTCAGATGTTGTAACATCAAGTTCCGGTGTTGCTGTAGAACCCGGAGCATGTTTGATTGTCGATATAGGGGTGAGAAGTCATACCACGACTCTCGCAATCGATATCGAAGTTCTAGATGATGCAATGGATGTATTGATGTTTGACCAGGGCACGGTTCAAACTTACAAAAACGGACAGAATTATCGCTCTTCATTTAACGCAGAGTCATCATTCGAATCTATGATTGGTTCACAGTGGTTGGATTGGGCCCCTCCTCAGTCTATCAACGCAAAGAATTGGTACATAGTTTTCGACAACTCAGAACACGATGGAGATGAAGGATTAGGAGACCAAGGAGGAATGACTTCTCGATTCAAACTTCAACTGGCTCCAGCTTCAGTTGAAGATTATCCACTTATTCATGATACATTCATTTTACAACCTGGTGAGAGAATCAATTTAGCATCATTCAGTGTTGATTCTGGTACAGATTTGTCATATTGGGCTCATCCAATTTCAGGTAGTGGCGATATGTTCATTCAATCAGATAATCAATTATCTGGGGACTTGATTATTTCAGATTCAGGCATGGAAGATTTTGGTGGCCAAGATACAACACAGATTGACTGGACAGTTCCACAGTTCTTAGATTTACAAAATCTCAATTTGATGGCAGAAGCAGGCTCTTCCGCTCTTCACTTTACTGTGAAGGCTTGGTTCGACCCTGTGTTGTCACCGACAATTGTTGACTATTCTAATTCTACAACCACCATCGGTGAAAAGATTACACTGGATGCCAGCAATACTCCTAACAGCCTTCAGCAAGTCCTCTCATTATCTTGGGATTTTGATTCTGATAATGTGGTAGATGCCACTGGAAATTTAGTCGAAGCATCATGGTCTACCCCTGGGGACAAGACTGTGAATCTTACCGCACAATCTCAGTCTGGAGAGACAACGATGGTTAGCCATCAAGTCGAAGTTTTAGACATTGAAGACCCAATCGCGGTAATCACGGGCGCAGGAGGGGTCATCGATTTGAATGGAGATAGAAGACTTCTGAGACTTTCAGACTTGGTTTTGCAAGCATCTAACTCGTATGATGATCACGCAATAGCATCAGCATCGTGGAGTGTTGATGGGGAACCTCTATCTTCGGCATCACAATTCACTGTCAGTTGGTCAGAGATAGGAACTTATGTTGTCACATTGACGGTCAGTGACCCTTCAGGCAATACTGGCTCTGTCAATACTACAATTGTTGTTTATGATTCCACTGAGCCAATTTTGGTAACGTCAGACATTACCGAGATTACCGAAGTTGAGCAAGGCGAGGAAATCGAGTTAAAGGCCAAAGCTGCCGATGAATGGGATTCTCAAGAAAATTTGCGATTCACATGGGATTTAGATTTAGAGCGAGACACTAATGGTGATGGCGACCCAACCAACGATGCAGATTTCACTGGGCCTTCACTAGCAATTTCATTTGATGATATTGGAGAGGCCCGATTTGCAGTTACTGTATATGATGAATCGAATAATTCCGACTTTGAAATTTTCGAGATTCAAGTTACTGAACCTCCAAGCGAAGCTGGTTTGATAGCGATAGTATCGATCGTTTTTGCTAGCATTTTAGTCGTTTCAGGAGTCGTTTTATTCGGATACAGAGGAATTCAAAGAAGACATGCAGTTGAGTTGTTGATGGAAGGCGGTTTATCACAAGTAGAAGCTAAAGCAAGGATACTAAGTACCGCTAGAGGTACGAAATTACCTATGTTTGCGAACGCTTATCAAATGGCAGGAATAACAGATGGTGCCGTAATCAAGTCTGCTGGCCAAATGCAGACTGAAGCCAAAGCACAAGAGTTTGCAGCAATTTATGGTAATGAGTCACAACAAGATCCGAATGCTGGGTTCAGGCCAAGTTCTTCAGTAAGGCAGGTAGATCCTGCACTTGCAGAAGCTGCTTTGGCAGCATTTGCTGACGAGCCGGAAAAGCCTACTGTTGCTCCTTCTGCTCCGGTTTCGGGTAAAGTTAGGAGTGGTGGAGTATCTTTGCCAAGATCAAAACCGCCTAATGAGTGAGCGTACCTCGTAGGTAAGCCTTTTTCAGTAAACTACCACTTTCAGTTTGCGACGCGATTCCACCATATTCTTCTTGTCAAAGCGACTAATTTTTTGAACGCTGAAAAACGATATAATCGCGCCCGCGAGAGGGATGGTTTCATTTGGGTGTAAGGACCCAATTAGAACTGATGTCAACAGATGGCGTGCGGCTACTTCATCGCGGAGTGCCGCAACCTCTAGATTCGCGAAAGGTAGCAGCAATGCTAGTAATCGTGATGCTGTTGCCTATTTTTAGCCCTGTAACCGCCGATGAATCTGTTGGTCGCGACGATTTCGGAGTCCTCGAAGCAATGGCAAATGCCCTAACAGCTCAGCGCGATTCAGGAGAAGACGAACTTGCTCATGATTCAGCAGAAGCCGTGCTTAGTGCTCTTGAAGCTAGAGGCAGAGAGATCGGCGATGGAGATGCATTGCTTGCCACAGATGGTGTAATCGGCGACATATCGATGCGTGAAACAGAGCCGCTTGTACCATCACACCCTCGTCCATACGTTTACTTGACAGAACCCGGTTCTCATCCAGACGGATGGCCAAACAATCTTTTGGATACCTTGTTCGAATTGCCACCTAGTTTCAACGATCCCTTAGCGATAGGCGCAAACACCTATTCCCTATACGTGAACTACACTGCTAGAGATAATGGCCCCCAACATGAAGCATGGGAATATGGAACATTTACTGGTGACATATTGTCATTAGAGGGCGCAGGCCTATTCGAGAATGCAGTAGATATTGATGGAGATGGCGGCAATGATGTTGCCGTTGGCCTTTCAATCGTTGGCTTAGGGACTCAAGGAGAAGGCTGGGGAGTTCAGTGGAGCGAGGGATTGATTCCAACAATTGAATCAATTTGGATTCGCCCGAATTTTCAATGGAAAGTAAGAGTTCTTGACCACACCGATCCATTATGGGATGACATGGCAAGTATGGAAGTCTCGATGATGAAAGGCGTTGCATATGATTTGACATTCACTGGCGACGGTGAATCTTATGCCTTAGTTATAGATTCGAGATTCACTCAACCTCCTGATGATTTCCAAGTACGAGTAGGTTTAGACCAAATGACACTAAACATTACAGATACTTTCACCAACATCCTAGATGTATTGAATATCTTCAATGGAGGAGATGATTCAGGTCTTGAAGTCACATCGGTTTCAGCACCGTATGCAATTTTGATTTCCAATCCAAATAGAAATTCTGCTAATCTGCAAACCGATTGTGATGATTCATCATGGTACGACCCAATCAATGACCATGATGTAGAGAGCCGCATGCATAAATGTGGTTTTTCTGTAGGAATTGGATATGTACACTTCAAGGAACCAGATTTAGATGGGTTTAGAGCGCTTGATGAAATTGGATATATCGACGTAGGACTACATCCCGTTAATGGTAGTACTCTGATTCCCGAAGAGGTCGATTTGGTTATCCGTAACGATAATGCTGGAGAAAACTCATTTGACAATATTGAAATTTTTAGTGATACGGATGCAGATTTGTATTTCCATTATTTCGAAGACCGTTCTGCTCATATCGAAGAAGGCGGACAATTTGGCAACATTACCGATTCACGAGGATGGGTTAGAGATTTACCAAAGGGCACGATGCCGCAAGAGGAAATCGATGCTATTTTCACTTTGATTGGAGAAGCACCTGGGTCCTCGAATTTCCCTGGGCAGATGCCAAACAGATTATCTCTGATTATATCGATAAAGAATTACACTGCAGATAATTCTGCCAATGTTGCAGATTCTAGTTTGTTATTTGACCCTAGCGACAACCGTTGGAACAGTTTGATTCTAATCGCTGGAACCGAAAGAATCGACAAGATAGAGTATGTTTCTACCTTCCAAAGACACGGTTATGCAATGGATTCATCCTCAATGGAGGTAGAAATTGTTGATCTGCCAGAAGTTGTAGCAGTCTTTGGAACATTTGAGATTCCTTCATCAAATCGAGTAAGAGTTGAATTCGGTACAGCTCCCGATTTGTTGAGTGAGGTCTTAGACAACGTAGTACTAAATTTGGTTGAGATAATTCTCGACCTAGGAACCATCCTAAACGGTTTGCCAGAAGCCATCGTTGAGACGGCGGGAGAGTCTAGTGGCGAAATTTTCGTTCAGATGTATGACCAAGTCCGAGAATCTTGGAATGATGGAAGTACCCGGTCAGATTCAACGGTTGCTAGTCTCAGTTTGGCGATAGGCAGTAGTCCTCATCCCGTAATGGAGAAAAATCACATTCTGTTAGCCGAAGACCTGGATTATACCGATAACAATGGCAATGTCGACGGGAAATATGGCCGAGTTAATGGCCCATTGGTTCCTGTCGGAATGAGTTTATTGATGACAGATATTTCGGGTGTCTCCTACTCTTATGATCAAGATACAGATTTACGAACCATTTCTCTATCTGGTATTTCAGGTGAAGAATTAATCATCGGACATTTGACACACTTTTCCAATACTACCGATGGTGAGGTTACACAATTCGCCTCGATTTCAAACCGTCCAGAAAATCTGACAATATCTCAACAAGGCTCTATAATCACTTACTCTGCAACCGGTGAAATAGGTACAATCACATACAGCGGAGAAGGTAATGGCCAATACAATGCTTTACGATTGAATGAACTTCCTTCTCAATTCCAATTAGAATTAGGTGATACATTGGCTATGTCCGCTCCAGATGGAGTAGGTTCCATTGAGGTCCAAATTTCCAATGCCACTACGCCATTGACGATGGATGAAGACCATGCAAGATTCTGGATTGACCAGAATCTCGGCGAAGCAAGTATGTCTCTGAAGTTGTCGAATTTGACTTCTATTGTCCTCAATCCGCCACAAGAACCCGGCGCTCTCGGCCCTAGAGGAAACAGCCAATTGGTGATGAATAGAACAGGCTCTGCACCGTTTAGCGTATTGCTTGAGGATGTAAGTGATAGAAACGATGAATTCCTAGGCCTATCAGGACGAATTTACCTTGACCCATTACCTGCAAACGTAACGATGTCCTTACCCTCTTCAGAGAATTCTGATATAATTTCGATTCCAGAATTTGGCGAAGCAGATGGGATTCTATCTCTCTCTTTCTTCCTTTCAGGTATGATCGACTTCGGCTCTTCAGTCAATGATTTCGCAGTGGAGAGCATGGTTAACTTAGGAGATGCTTCAAACATCAGAAGCAATATGAGTTTAGGATTGGACCTAATCACTGGAGAAGAATTCGACATTACACTTGATGTTAAGAAAGGAGTAAATATCCCAGATGAACCTAGATGGGTCCACGGACTTTCGGGAGAGGTTCTGGAAGCAACACAATTAGTCTTCAACTACTCTATGATGCCTGAATTCACTGAAAGTTCAAGGGAAGTTGTATCAGATGCTCTCCAAGATTTCACCATTACAGAATTGGAGCGGACCGATGTAATACAAGCTCTTGGATGGGCAGGATTGACTGATGCTGAATCATTGGTTGATGCGATGGAAGATGGATTTATCTCTCCTAGAGAATTGAAATTATTGGATAATGCTACTTTAGAAGAAGAAGGAGTTACATTTGAACAAAGACGTTCCTGGCACAGTAAGATATGGATGCCTCAACTTCCTGCTGGAAAGATTCAGTTGACCTATGAAGTAACCATAACAGATGAAGTTCCTACATTTGAGATACTTGCATCACTCGAGGGATGGACTCCGTTCAGACCAGTTCTCACCATTGAACTAAATGGACTAACTAGAACTGATACACTGATGGTTCTAACTGGGTTAGATACCGACTTAGCGAGAGATGTCTCGATTAATGCTCAAACTTCTACAGAATCAGATTTGGTAATTCCAAGAACTACTATCGATATGACATATGATCTCGGAGAGAGATTAGAAACTGCTAGAGTTTTACAAAATAACCAATTAAGAGGAATTAGAACAGAAATGATGATGTTTAATGCACCTGCAAATGCAGATCTGTATTCCAAGATTGGAGACATTTTGCAGGCTGATTTACTTGTTCCACCAGAAGACAGAATCGATGGAAGAGATTCAGCAGATTCGATGATGCTGCAACAATTGAGGAAGGTGGATGGCTTATGGTGGCCTGCTACAATGTTCATTAGAGATGTACCGGGCGAAATGCATTTGCTTGCAGCACCTGCTAACAATTTCGACATTCACGAAGAGCGCTCATTCCAAGGAATGTTTGAGATGGATTATTCATCAAACAGTGACGACATGGACATGTTTATTGAAACAAAAGGCAAAGCTCAGAATATTCGAGGCGACACCTTGATGCTATCGGAGAATCTTCCTGATCGCTTTACAATGGAAGTCACTGAAGAATTTGGTGCAAGGATTTCTGCCTCAGGAAATGGTGTTGAGAAGTTGTACATTCGTAGAAGCGACACCCAGATGGAAGATGGCATCAATATTGTCTCAGCGGAACTTGTTGGAGAGAATTTGAAAGGAGCGGAAGTGCACATCTACCGGCCTTTGGGTTACCCAGTGATTGTAGTTGACGGAATTACTGGCGGTAGAATTGTGGCGACTGCTGATACCGAGGTAGATGTATTAGGCACAGATATTGATGCTAGAGGTGTAATGTTGGATGCACAATTTACCGGAGGTATACCGACTGCATCTAGCGTGGGTGTCAATGGAGTAGTTTCTGATTTATCTTTACTTAGCAGCCTTACGGGCGGAGAAATTGAGACAACACACATAATGATTGGAGATCCTTTCTCATCATTGTTGGCCACAGCAGTAGCGGCGGTGACGGGATGAGTGATGAATATGATGAGGAGATGGAGGAAGAACTCCACGAACTGTCACAAGAAATCGGTGAGAGAGTCAAAGAAATCGCAGAGAATATTCATCCGATGAGGGTTGCTTTAGCAGGTGTCATTTTCATTATGCTTATCGGCGCTTTAGCATCTACATGGTATTGGGTGATTCCAAGGGATGATGTCGAAATTGAGGTCATGTATTTGCAGAGAAACGGCCATGTCGTGTTGACAGAGTTAGTCAATGATGGCAGTAGGGAAATCACGAATGTGACCCTAACAGTCGAGTTTGTAGACGAAGAAAAAACGGTTTTGGATAGTTTGCAAGTATCATTCGATTCTATACCCAGCCATACAAGTATATCTGGTGACAAAATGGAATTGGATGTGAGAGGATATTCTGTTTGGGATGAATATACAATTCAGATTGAAATTGTGTGGACCAATTTTAGAGGAGAAGAAAATACTGAGCAATTCCTTCACAAAGTTTCAGAAAATGTTACAGAAAAATTCCACAATGATTGTGAAGAAGTAACGTGGTTCCTTTGAGACTATTCAAGGTAACTCCTAAAACGAACTTTCGACGGCCTAGGCATGTGCGTAGAGCCTTCTTGTTGCTCATAATATTCCTTCTGTCAGGAATTCCGGTTGCGAATCAACCGGTAACTAATACGGAAGAATCGAATGTTGAGTGGATTAGGTTTGATTTACCTGAAGATTCAATTCGTAATCTAGTCGGTGAATTAGATGAATCATTATCACTCGAACAACGCCCACTTTTAGCTCATTCTAGGCTAGGGATTCACGATGCTTCAGGAGTGCTGTTTGACCATTCAATTCCTGATGAGTTGTTGACTTCACGACCGGATTTATCATTGGTTCTTGTATCGACGGAATTCCGGATTTCTGAAGTTAGGAATCTGATTTCAGACCAACCTGGAGTGGAGGTTAGAGAATTTATTGCACCATCTGGTTTGTTGGTTCAAGGCACTCAAAACGGTCTTACTAGTATGATGTCTATCCAAGGTATTGCTTCAGTACAGCCTGTGCCTTTAGCAATGCTAGTTGATTTCACGGTCATGGAATCTCTAGAAGATACGCCAGTTAGAATAGAGTCTTGGCGAGCAGACACAATATTGCCTGGGGTAGACATTTCGGATAATTGGGGTATGAGATTGCATCAAGAACTTGATTTAGTGGCGCATAATTTCCTCGAAGATTCATCCTTTGCCGAAACAGGTCGATATGATGGATATACGAAATCATCTATCGCTTCAATTGCAGCAGAACCGTCAGTTGCTTGGATTGGTCCTCAGCCAAGTCTTACAATTTGGAATGACCAATCTCGAAACCATATGAACATCAATGCCATGGAGCAATATTACACAACAGCCCTCGATGGTTCGGGACAGATTGTTGCTGTTGCAGATTCAGGATTGGACCATGATCATGGCGACTTTGGAAATCGAATAATCGGCAACGTTGATGTTATCGGAGATGGTTCTACTGCTGATGCACATTCAGGGCATGGTACGCACGTTGCTTGCACTGTATTAGGTGATGGAACCAGAGGTAATTATGAAGGAATTGCGCCTAAAGCAGAATTGTATTTCCAAGCGATGGAGAATGATAACAATGGCAATTTCCAGTGGTCTAGCATCAACAATATGCTGAATACCGCGTATAGTAATGGAGCGCGAACTCATACAAATTCCTGGGGTTCATCCTCGTCGTCTGATTGGGGAGCATATACTTCGACTTCCGAGGATGTGGATGATAGAGCAAGATATTACGACCAATATTACAGCGGCAGAGAAGGTTTGACTGTATTGTTCGCTGCTGGAAACGATGGCCCAGATAGCGATACGATTGGCGCCCCGGGTACTGCCAAGAACACCATTACAGTCGGCAATTCACAGAACAGATATTCCGGTGCACCTAATTCGATAATGGATGGTTCTAGTAGAGGTCCAGTTGATGACGGACGAATCAAGCCTGACATTCTTGCTCCGGGTGGATATGTGCGCTCATGCAGGGCTCAAGAAGCGACCGATATTGGTGGAGCAACATGGACTAGTAACTGGTACCTAGAATACACAGGTACGAGTATGGCAACTCCTAATGCTGCAGGAACTGCAGCCCTAATTCGTGAATATATCACAGAAGTTGCTCAAAGGCCTGAACCTCAAGGTGCATTGGTGAAGGCATTGATGATCTTGGGTGCAAGAGATGTTGGGACTCGAGATATACCAAATATGGATGAGGGGTGGGGAAGAATTGACCTCAAAGGAACTCTAGCACCAAATAATGGTCGAGGAATATGGGTCGATGACCGTTCAGTACTATCTTCAACTGGAAACTCAAAGAGTTATTCATTCAATATCACCACTCCAAACCAAGCGTTCAAAGCTGTAGTAGCATGGTCGGATGAGCGAGGTTCAAGATTCTCAAATACACAACTTGTAAACAATCTGAATTTGCTAGTCACAACTCCAAGCGGGGTCGAATACAAAGGTAACGAATTCTCTCAAGGCCGCTCAATCCAAGGTGGCAATTATGATACATTGAACAATGTAGAAGTCGTACTTGTCGATTCAGCAGAAATGGGATTATGGACAGTGAAAGTAACCGATGCAGGCCACTCAGGTTCTCGAGCACAACCATTCGCAGTTGCTGTTTCTGGGGTAGGAGTCAACGATTTGAGACCCGACCCTTCTCCGATTCCTTCTTCATTTAGTACAGACATTTCCATACCTCAAGTTGGAGATGATGTATTGGTAGAGATGCAAGTATCGAATTTGGGCAACGTTGAGGCTGAAAACGTAGAGGTTATTTTCCAAGAAGAAGGCCTATTCCTTAATTCACAAACTTTCAATTTAGGACCTGGTGGTTCCAAGATTTTGTTCTGGAATTGGCAACCTCAAACTGCGGGTTCAAGGACTCTTACTTTCTTAGTGGATTCATCCGATAATATAGATGAGATCAATGAAGGCAACAATAGGATGGATGTTGTTGTAAATGTAACAACACCCGGTGTTCGAATTGAGGCAGCATCTTCAACTGTGACTTTGGATGACATCAATGCAACATCCTCCTCGTGGCAGGTTACGCTAACCAATACCGCTTTGCTAACCACTAACGCATCAATCTCATCAACAGGTGTAACCAGCCCTAGCAATTCTGCACTCTCTTGGTATGTCGGCCTTGACCAAACCGACTTCGAATTAGATGGGCAAGAAGGGGTTTTGGTAAATGTCACCTTAGTTCATCCTTCAGGCCCAAGCCCAGGAATATATTTCATCAATTTGTTAGGTTATGATGAAGACAACGATGTGAGTAGTCCTTATGTTCTAACATTAGATGTTCCAGTACTCGCTGATACCAGAATAGAATTTGATTACACATCAATTCCTGTTAACCCATCTAATGTTACTTCTGTTGACATTAGATTATTCAACTTAGGTAATGATGATATTGGATACGACCTGTTCTTGGAATCTCCACCTGGATGGTACGCAGGTTTCGATGATCTTTCTGCACAAGGAGGAGCTAATTCGGCATCAACAGGCTTGATGCTGGAAGACGGTCAAATGAACATAGGAATTTCATTTACTCCTCCTCAAGTTATGACCTTAGCAGGTGCAGAATTGACAGTTGTCCTGAAAGTGGTGTCTCAAAGTGAAGAGGGGAAAATTGTTGATTATGAATTACCTCTCGTAGTTGAAGAGATTTCACATGTCACAGTAGATTTAGAATCATCATTCTCTTCGATAACCCCTGGGAATACAATCTCTCTACAGTATAGTGTCGAGAATAAAGGCAACATCGATTTGATGTTAAATCCCACCTTGCAATTACCGCTTGGATGGTTACAAAATACAATCCTTGAGGATTTTGAGTTGTCTTGGACTGAATCTAGAAATTTTGCAATTTCAATTACAGCTCAACAGGATGCAAGAAGTGGCGAAATCAAGTTGATTATGGATTCCACTCAATATTCTTGGAGCCACTCTGAAGATATTGAAGTAGTAGTATTACCAAATCCCGCACTCACATTTGCATCGGTTGAAATCAATGGACAAACTTGGACCAATATATTTGGTCCAGGGCAACACCCGACCGGTGTTCCAATCAATTACACTTGGCTGGTAGAGAATAGCGAAAGCGTATCTTGGAGTCCAACAGCAACTCTACAATTAGACAATAATCTGCTGGGAGATTGTACCTCTCCGGGTTCAATTTCCAAGGGGGATATCAAACCAATAACATGTACGATAATCATCTCTGCAATGGCAGACCCAGCATCTGAACCGGAATTCAAAGTTGTATTGTCAGGAGATATGGTTTCAATCAATGAATCAGTAACTATGTTGGTTGCACTTTCCAAAGAGGTTTCTTGGAAGGTCGATGGACCATTGGTTCTTGAAACAGACCAGCCTTCAGTCTTACAGTTGACAATAACCAACACTGGAAACACCTTGGTCTCAGGGGCGATAGAGGTCAGTTCTCCTAGTGGGTGGGACGTCGATTTTGATGGCGCGGATTCAGTTGACCTAGAAGCAGGCCAATCTCAGAAGATTAGGCTGGACATTACTGCTACTAAGCCCGGTAGTGGAACACTTGAGATTTCTATATCAGGCATCGAAGATTTAGAAAATTCAAGGATTGAATTAGATGTTTCTAGCGAAGGAGATGCGATTATTGAAGACTCATCTAACTTGAGTCCAATCATCTTGTCGGTTTTGGTGATCATTCCTTTAATCATCATTATTGGTTTAGTTATATTCCTCAAAAATAGAAATGAATCGGTTATGCCATCATCGGCCCCAGTACAAGAGTCATTTGCCACTCCAGTACAACAATCCAATACAACTCCCTGTTTTGCTTGCAGACAGCCGATATTAACCGCGATGGTGGGCTGTCCTTCATGTGGAGCGCGCTATCATTCTACTTGTAAGGTCAAAACTTGTGTCCATTGTGGGGCTTCTTCAACGACTTTTGTAAATGTAGATTGAATTGAGCATTTGTCCATAGCCTTTTCATGTGACCACCTCGACCGGGGTTCATGGAACCCCGCAAGAAAGACCTATCAGCCGGTCAAAGTATCACCAGTGTCTTATTGGTTGCTTTGATGCTATTTTCACTGGTTCCAGCTATTGCGAACCCAGTCACTGCGGATGATTCAGGCAGGGATGCAAACATTTCAGTTTCTATTTCTCCAAGTGCGCAAACTGTGAATCCAGGAGAGACTGCGGAATACACTGTTCGCGTCTATAACAACGGTGCAAACCCTGTATCCGTAAATTTAGCAGCAACCAATGAACAGGATTGTACTGGATATTCTTCAGCAATAGGGCAGATTGGACAACCGATTGATGCGAATGATTATGGCGAGACATTCCTCAATGTTACACTTGCTCAAAACGCAGAGGACTCTTGTATTACAACTGTAACTGCGAATGCCAATGAGCAGGTTACTCCTCCTGACCAACCAGGCCAACCTGCTCAACAATCACAAGATGTTGAAACAACGGCAGGAGATGGAGCAGGCTCGACTGTTTTTGCAGTCGACCTTACAATTGATGCTCCAGTCAATCCAACTTGGAATGGCGAATCCACCATAGAGTGGGATGTAGAGGTTGAGAACACAGGTAGAGTTCAGGAAACGATCCAATTAACGGTCGACCCTAGAAGCGGATCAGGATGTAAGTCTGATAGCAGTATGTCGATTGATGTCGAGCCAGAATCTGTAACATTGGACAACGGGTCCTCAGAATGGGTTACGGTAACATTGGAAGTTCCAGAAGGTAAGGAAAGCGACAAGTATTGTTGGGAAATTGAAGGCGTTGTAACCAACGATCAAAATCCTAACGGAAGCGCTTCAGATACAGAGGAATTCAGCCTATTCGTTCCAGAATTGAAGAAATGCTCTTCTTCATTGTCTAAAACAAGCCTGTCTCTTGAACCGGGAGAAACCGGTTCCTTGGTTGCTACATATTCGAATGATGGCAATACAGATTGGTCGATTAGCGTTGGATTCAATGGTAGTAATTCCAATTGGGCAACTGTGGACGGAGCATCTAGCGGGATGTTGAATTATAACAATGGAAACGGCGAGAAAGAATTCACAATTGAAATTACTCCGGACGACTCAGTTGAGGCTAACACTCAGAACGAGTTTTACATTGAAGGAAAAGATGGCAATGCTTGGAAGTGTCGTACTGCAGTAACCGTAACTGTAGGTCAATCACATGGCGCATCCCTGTCTTTAGGCAACTCTGGTTTGTACAACATTGAACCGGGTCAAGATTCTACTACAACCCTGACTGTTACAAACCAAGGAAATGGGCCAGATACATTCAGAATTTCAGCCTCTTCTCCTCCTACAGGGTGGGCTGTTTCACTGGAATCTTCGACCATCTCAACCCAGTCTAGATTCAGTAACGAAAAAACCGGCACAATCGATGTTACAATTTCGCTTCCATTGAACGCTTTAGCGACCGAAGAGGTCACAATCACATTCTCGGTACTACCGACTTCTAGCGGCGGAGCATATGATACACAAGAGTTGACAGTCACAGTCAAGGCAGTTCACGGAATGAGTGGTGGCGCTCCTGCCGAAGATCAAACCGGTAGGTCAGATACTACCGTTCAATTCCCGATGACGGTTACCAATGACGGAAACACTCTCGATAGATTCAGATTTTCAGTAATCTCTCAAACAGCTCAACCGCCATGGGGCAAGCATTTCGAGACTGAAGATGGAACAGTTGTCACAGAAATCGATATCGATGCCCGTTCAACTGTGATAATGTACCTCGTTGTTTCAATCGATGGCGAAGAAGAATTGGAAAGCTCCAGGCTTACTGTTCGCGTAACTAATTTGGGAGACAACAATAATGGGGACGAGAACGATGATGGCGTCCCTGATAATCAACTAGAATTTGTATTCAGAGCGATTCTTTCAAATCGAGATTTTGCCATGGATGCAATAATTATGAATTCACAAGATGATCTATCTCGTAATTCAATCATAGTGCTTCCTCCAGGAGGTAGTCAATCGTTCAATATCAAAGTTACAAACACTGGTGATATGACAGACGAAGCAATCTTTGACTTCTCAGGATTATCTGGTACTGCAACTCGCACTTTGACATATCGTGGGATGCCTATCGATGGCCCAATCCTAGTTCCAAAGGGCTGGGGGGCATTCAATGAATCAACAGGCCAATTCTACCATCTTTCGAATTCTCCATTAATCGGTTCAACCGAAGACAAAATTTTCGAGAAGATTGTTGACAATGGTTTGGTAGATTCACATACTCCAATGATATACTATGCAATCGTTACTTTGCAAATACAGGTTAACACGGGTGCCGAAAACGGCGATGGCGGATTGCTAGAAATGGTGGTAACTTCAGTCTCTAATGCTGCAAATCGGAGCGGTAAGGTGACCTTTTCTCTGTCTGTTGAAACCGTGCTTGATGCTGAATTAATACTAGAGGGGGATGTAGAGAGAGACATTACTTTCGGAGAAATTGGTAATTCCCCGAAGTTTAAGGTTGAACTATTCAATTCAGGCAACGTCGAATCAGAATTCAAGATTTTCTCAAGTGGGGGAATGAGAGGATGGAGCGTAATCTTGAGCTATGAGTCAGGGTCA
>CEQU01027696.1_pt1 | contig 16708 bp, 10 predicted proteins | sample 531031 | NCBI WGS metagenome assembly CEQU01 (sample SAMEA2621216, study PRJEB7988) | marine metagenome | isolation source: saline water (ENVO:00002010), including
CTATGCAGCCGTTCAGGCCAATGCTGACAAGATTAGCGCAGTTAGCAGCGAACGAATACTCCTGGAGCTATCGTTAATCCTGAATAATGCTAATCGCAAACGTGGGTTACGGTTGTTACAACAAAGCGGCCTTTTGCAACACATCATTCCGGGTATTACCACTGCCAGAATAGAATCAGAACCTGAGTCGTGGACGAGACTACTCGATTCGTTACACAGGCTCACCAAATCACCTCTGGAAACAAGTCTGGCACTAATCTGGACTACGATCGGTGAACGAGAGTGGACATCCGGAAATAGGAAGGATCTTGAGTCGCATCAGCGCGACATGAAACTTAGTAATGACTCGATCAAGAACATCAACTGGGTCATTGCTTCTCTACCAAAAGTCCTAACAGCATCAACGGAATTCTGGCCGGAAATACAGGAGATTCTTATTGACCCTCGTAGCGACTGTCTGATGAATACAGCCATTGCTGTTGCCGAACGTGAAGACCAACGCAACCACATCCGGTTTTGTCAGGACATGCTTGACCAGCCCATAGAGAAACTTAATCCTCCGCCATTGTTAGACGGAAATATAATCCTGCAACACCAACTGGCAACAGGCAAAGAAATTGGCAGATTGCTTAAGGCCGTCAGAGATGCGCAGTTGTTAGGCGAGATTACAACAACCTCAGAGGCCATATCCTACGTAGAATCTGTGAACGGTGGGAATTGAGAACTCAAACAGCATTGGACGTACAACTTCGCCGGATTTAGGATATCTTGGAAGCTGACAACAAACCTTAAATCTCCAAACGAAAACAGTTATGGAAATCACCGCTCTTGTATCACGATGGCTACATATCCTACCTGCAACCGTTTTGGTCGGTGCGTTGTTTACGCTTTGGCTGATGCCATCCGGCAATCAGGACGAAGATTCAAACGACGTGGAGACGTTTAAGGCATCACTTCGAAAAAACTTGTCTAAGATGGTGATGATCTGTGCGTTTTTTCTCATCGTGACCGGTTTTTACAGCATAGTACAGAAAAGCCGGGCATTCGATTTACCGTCGTACTATCATCCGTTAATCGGTATCAAGATCCTCTTGGCACTCGCGATCTTCTGGATCATGTCGACATTAACCGGTAGAAGTGAAAGTGCCGAAAAGATGCGTCAGAATGAAAAAAAGTTACTCAATTTTGGAGTGCTTTGCGCAGTTATCCTCATCGTGCTTGCAGGTACGATGAAATCGGCAGATGTGAAAAAGAAGTCAACTGAAGAACTAACCGATCAATCAACCGTTGAGACATTCTTGGATACTCAGGAGGAGCATCATGGATAAGAAAGCAAAGAAGCGATTAGAAGTCGCACGTAAGCGACTTCAGAAACTACAGGCACAAATTTCAGGCGCACGTCAACAAAATGACGAACCAGAATTAGTTGCAAGACTGGAAGAGGAAATCCAGAAAACACAATCTGATATCGAAAAATTCAAGGCGTCATAGCACGACACCAGATGCTCGCGCGACTAGGCGGACTTTTTCACTCGATATGTCGCAATCTCGTCTATTCCATCACCATCGAAGTCTCCGGTAACCGGAATGTCGTTTGGGCCACCTTGATGGAAGACTTCGTCTACGGCTGTTTCATGCCTGTCACCATCACTGTCAAGAATCCATGTACCCTGACGATAGACTCCAATGTCGTCGATCCCGTCACCATTAAAATCGCCGGTTACGGGAACATCTCCGGGCTTACCAAATTCAACCAGCTCGTCTGCCTCCGAAATGCGCCCGTCACCATCGGTATCAAGCTTCCAGACTCCATTTCTAAACACACCCACGGTTGAGATACCGTCGCCGTTCCAATCTCCGACGACCGGTGCATCAGGACCATGTCCATAACGTAATACGTGGTCAACAACATCTTCACGCACCTCACCGCCACGTGACTGTTGCAGTGCGCGTGTACCACTGGATTGACCGACTCGCGGTGGCACATTCTTAAGCACACCTCGATAGAGATTTTGTGGGTCTGGTAAACCAGGCTCCTCAGCATTGGCAAGTAAGTCACTCTGCCACTGGAGTCCATAAACGCCTATATCATCCTTACCATCGCCGTCCCAATCACCTACAACCGGTAAGTCACCTTCTGCACCTAACTCAGCCCACAGATCCTCTTCGTCCCAGCGACCGTTACCGTTTAAATCCACAAACCAATGGCCATTGCGGTAAACCGCGACTTCAGAAATACCATCACCGTTGAAGTCGCCCGTGACTGGAATTCCTGCTTCGATACCTAGATCAATTGCGCCCTTGGCATCGCCGATCGTCCATTCTCCGACCGTTAGGTCATATTCATCCCAAACCGTATTAGTGTTAACAGCAATTGGCATCACGTTTCCGATGTTGGCCACACCACGTGGAAAACCGCCGTCCACGATGCTCAAGTGCCATGTATAGGCAGCAATTTGATTTCCGCTACCATTTTGGGGAATGGCTACCGGGCGTGTATCACGCTGATGATTCTGCAAAGTTGATTGTGCTAATGGAGGCGAGAATTCCAATCGCTCCACAACCGGCACGGTCGCTTCATACACGGTTATCGGCAAGTTGTTATCAAATTCCGGCGGGCCGACCCAGCGAATCGGTTCCTTTGTTTCCTGATCAATTACAAGTAATTCACTGAAGTGGTACCCAGTTGCGTCCACGTTTGAATTTAAAGAAATTCCGTCTATCCGGTCACTATCAACTATGCCCCGCACCTCCGACTCGGTCATGGCAATTTTGAACTGTATATGGTCGATCGCACCGCCTGCTGTACCGACTCTTTCACGACCATCCAGCCAACCATCCGGCTGTAATTCAGTAATCGAATAGTCACCAGGTTTTAGATTCTCAAACGTGAAGGACCCGTCATGACCTGACTCTGTTGCCGTTACCAATTGACCTGCTTCATTCCAAAGCATCAAGGTAACACCAGCAATGGCGGTATCATCATCGGTGAATTGGCCGTCGCGACATACAACATCATCCAGAAACACGTCTTGATCGACGATGATGGCATCACCGTCCTGATAAACGAGGCCACTTAACGACGCAGGCATCAATTCAATAAAATTGAAATCTCGAGCGCTCTGACCGGCGGACAGTTCCAAGCCCGAAAAGTGATCATTATCGATGATGATTCCCGAAGGTGTTCCATTTACTGTGCCAACTATCTCAGGGCCATCAAATAGGTTTTCAGGCGTTCGTTGAATTATTTGGAAATCCCCGGGCAGCACACCATCTACTGAATATTCACCGATAATACTTGTCGTCGTGCGAGCAATAACCTGACCATTTCTTAATACGTCAACTTCGGCACCAGAAACACCCACAAGTGCCGATTCGCCTGAAGAATAGTCCTCAGCAAGCACTTGTCCTGATACCGACACGGGTTGTGTTTCAAAGAACAGAAAATCACGACCACTGGCCGACGGTGCTGACAAATCAATTTCTGTAATGACATCGGAGCTAATTGCCAATCCACTGGCCAGGCCATCGACGCTACCAATGGCCGCACCAACGCTGACATACCCATGTGGTTGAACTTGCCGAAGTTGGTAGATGCCTGGCGTCAACGAGTCGGAAGCTGGAAACTCAAACTTACCATTCGCATCCGTCACAGCTCTCAATCCAGTATCAACATATGTATCAACACTTCTGCGAAACAACTCCAGTGTGACGTCGGAGATGCGTCCATCTGTCACATCCTCACGCCCGTTTGCATCTCGATCCAGCACAACACTTCCACCGATTACCACCGGTAGCGGAGACTGCTGCCCCGTGGCAAATGCACCAGCCGTTCGATCCCGCAGCCCGCTGGCATAATCAGGTGTGAGTGGCAAGCCACTGCTGGACAGCTCTGCATCATATTTATTCCAGAACTGTGCGGAAACCGATTGATCATAGAACCCTGGTGCTGTGAAACTCGCCGACAGCGAAACACCCTGAAATTCAACACCAGATGTAATTGGGTCGAGACCCGAGTTGATGCGGTCAAGTTCGGATTCATAGGGGCTGAAGAACTCTACTTCATCTACATCAAGACTCACCACGAGCTTATCGCCAGTATAGAACCCGGATAAGTCAATTGTCATTTGCGTCGAGCCATCAAGCACGTGCGAAAAGACCGTCGTGATAGCCGGCTTTTGCAACACTGCAAAAGCAGACGAACCGTCTGCCCCGAGCCCACCTGGTGCTACATCAAAAACCACATCTCCCGCAGACAACCCTGGGATGACTCTGTCGGTTGAAAGAATGATCTGCCTGAGTTCAGTTTGTTCCGCACCACCTGTGAAGGAGAATTCAATCGTATCTCCAAGAGCATCTGACCCCAAATCCTGTTCTATGTAGACGGCACCTACGGACAATAGATCAGCGGCGAGCATGGTTCGCGGTTCCATTTCCTCAAACACGCCGATTTTTCGTTTCTGCCGAGATCCTCGATGCGCAACATCTCTTACAACTGCCGATACAGTTTCGAGCAACCGTCTAATTGGTTTTATGCGTTGATCCACTTTACTCTTCCAATTTCGCCGATCGTATGGGTGCCTGATCAGGATCGAGACGCCACAACCGTACACTCGTGTCATAGCTACCACTGACCAGGCGATCTTCGTGATGATCCAGGGATGTTACGCTTCCGGTATGACCGTGCAATCGATCAATCTCTCTCTCCTCCGCGATGTTCCATAAACGAATGGTGTTATCGGTGCCCGCTACGGCAACTAGATTGGTTCCGCAGACTTCAACCGCCATTGCCTTCATTGCTCCAAGCATGAGAGTACGTGACTTTGACTCTGCCCCAAGATTCCAGACGAACAAAGTTCGGTCTTCGCTTGCTGAAACGAGCGTAGTTGAATCACCAATGAAACACAGATCCCGTACTCGCCGCGTATGGCATTTCTGTTGTGCAACTATCTCTTTGCTTTGGATATTCCAAACTGTGACAAAGCCGTCGCGGCCTGCTGCTGCTAAAAACTGCTCGTCCGGCGAAAATCCGATGGCGTGAAGATCATTGCACGTGGCTACAAAGCGGGTGACGTGATCCGGACTACGCAAATCCACTAATGCGACTTCATTACTAAAACCCACGGCCGCCAAGTGAGTTGAATTTGGGCTGATCGCCAATCGTGCGATCGCATGGTTTGTCGAAAACACAACGCCCATGGAATCAGCTTGAGCTACGTCCCATTTTCTCACCTGGCCATCGTTTCCAGCGGAGTACACAAATTCACCATCCTGCGAGAATACGACGGTGCGAATCCAATCTGTGTGCCCTTCCAACTGATGTGTCTGTTCACCGGTTGCCAAATTCCAGATTCTTACGACGTGATCATCACCGGCGGTAACCATTAGATCGCCACCCGGCTGAATCGCGACTGCGCTGATCACAGGGTCGCGTTCTGTTGTCGGTTCCTGTGCCATGAGCTGAGAAAGCATGACCAATAGGAATACAATTGAGAGCACGACATATCCTGCGTGCTGAATACGCAACGAATACGGATGTGATTCTGCTCGAGCCATTTCTTGTTCCAATCCAAAATCGGAATATGCGCAAACCAAGCGCACAGTTATTCCTCTCTTGTATCGGCGTATAAAGGATAGGCGCAGCAGAACAGCCTGTTTTAGACCGTTGATATAGATTAATCCGCTGGTTCCGGTTGTAGCGGTTAGAAGTTAGATTTCGTTGGCTGCATCAGGATACAAACGTGACGTTAGAATCACGACCGCTCGCTAATTTCCGGTAATTCCCGTCCATTCGGACCGGTATATACCTGTCGCGGTCGGCAAATCCGTTTACTCGGTGAAGCGTGCATTTCCTGCCAATGAGCGATCCAACCCGGAAGTCGACCCATGGCAAACAGGACCGTGAACATTTCCACAGGAATCCCGATTGCGCGGTAGATAACACCGGAGTAGAAATCAACATTCGGGTAGAGTTTACGAGCGACAAAGTACTCGTCTTCCAATGCCACTCTTTCCAGCTTCTGAGCAATCAGGAATAGAGGATCATCGGTATCTAGTTTTTCAAGCAGCACATCGCATGCTTTCTTAATGATTCGGGCTCGCGGATCGTAATTTTTATATACGCGATGACCGAATCCCATCAGGCGGAAGGAACTTGCCTTGTCCTTGGCCATGTCGACATATTTTTCTACATCACCATCATCTTCCGCGATCTGTTTGAGCATATTTACACATGCCTCGTTGGCACCACCGTGAAGCGGTCCCCAAAGTGCGCAGATACCAGCTGCGATAGATGCATATACGTTTGTGTTTGCTGAGCCTACCATGCGAACGGTGGAAGTGCTGCAGTTCTGTTCGTGATCTGCATGCACAATCAGCAGCAAGTTCAATGCATCAACAAAGTCCGGATCGGCTTCATAGTTGCCATCCTCATCTGCCAACATCATTCGCAGGAAGTTCTCTACATAGCCGAGTTCAGGGCATGGTGTGATTAACTTCTGCCCGGTCGCGTGACGATGACTATACGCCGCAATCGTTGGCAACGTTGCAATGAGTCGTCGAACTGATGATTTAACCTGATCGCTATCAAGCGGGTCTACCTGATCCTGGTAGTACGTCGACAGTGCGTTGACAGCAGCCGACAGGACGGCCATTGGATGTGCATCCTTAGGGAAGCTGGTAATAATATTGGCGAGACCTTCTGGAATGGCCATTTCGCCAACGATGGCACTGCGAAATTCACTGAGTTGCTCTGAATTCGGCAATTCACCGTTTAGCAACAAGTACGCCGATTCGATGAAGTCGCACTTTTCTGCGATGTCTTCAATGGCATATCCGCAATAACGAAGAATCCCTTGCTCGCCATTTAGAAATGTAATGGCACTGCGTGTTGAGCCAGTATTTACAAACCCTTCGTCGAGCGTAATCATACCCGTCTGGGCTCGAAGCTTGCTGACATCCAAGCCAACTTCCTGCTCACTTCCGATGATCAATGGAAATTCGATTTCCTGTTCACCGTTGATTAATCTGGCGTTTTCCGACATATCAATATGCATTCCCTGGCAGTGTCTAAGTTGATCCATCTAACAGATACATACTCAGGATTTCCCCCGAAAACTGTATCTATTAATCACGTGTACTCTTTCCACGCCTTACCTTAAACGACGAAATCCATTCATCGTTGTGCTGACGTCCGCATCCTGCAGGCAACGCGTAAATCAGCAACTGAACACGCACTATACATCCATAGAGGAGTCACGCATTCAGCAATCGGTGACAATTATTCGTCATTCACGCGTCGGCAGTTTCATACCGTTTTGTGACCGATTACCCCTAATATATCACTGAAAATAGCGTCCGAGTAGTAGACCGCAATTGAGAGCCGCCAGCTTAGGGAGACTGATTGGCGACGCGTGGCTGATCAAGAATAGAAGAATGTGGAATTTCTTTTTCAAGCTTCTCCATAAACTTAGCAATCGCTTCGGTTCGAATCTGATTCTTTAGATCTGCTTTGATCTCATCCTGTTTTTCGACGAACGTAAACCGACCAGCAGATGTTCGATCCAGGACTCTGATAATGTGAAATCCACGAGCGTCTTCGAGGATGGGACTCATTTGCTTCACAGGCAAGCTAAAGAGAGCTTCGTCGATCTGCGTCGATGCAAGATTACCTTTTTCCGTCCAATCATGAATCCCTCCATCAATGGCCTTTGATTCCTGCGACTGTTCCTTGGCAACTGCAGCGAAGTCTGCACCGAGGAGCACTTTGTTACCCATATTTGCAATCGTGCTGTACGCCTGTTGCTTATTTTCAAACTGGCTAAACCGTACGGTCAGCTGCTGCCATCGTGCCTTTGCTTCGTAATCGTAATCTTCAAGATGCGCGTAGTAGTAATCAAGTAACTCCTGATGACTTACTTCACGTTCAAGATCTACCGATTGAAACAAATTCTGTTTACCAAAGCTCAGCTCGGAAAAGTAAACGATTTGTTTGTCGATGTTCGTGTTAAAACGGTGCAGTACCTTATCCAGTTCCGCGATGGTCGGAGCATTAAACTTGACCATCAACTGGGCGAGCGATGTCATTTGAGGCTCACTTTGTTGCAGGCGATTAAACTCACGGCGACTGGCAGTCTGTATGGTCTGGTAAATCTTCAACAATATTTCTTCAAAGGCTTCACGACCTTTATCATTAATGATGTCCGCTGTATGTGCTCTCTGTTCAGCATCGAGTGTGCGCAGAAATGAAACGAATAGCATCTTGGTCTGGATCGTCTGACCGATCATCGATCTAATCGCCATCTGACGATATTGTTCTCGATTCTGATTGAGATCCTCTAATTCGTCCGGCTTCATGGATTGCATCATGGACCAGATCATAATGTCAGCTTGCGGCAATAGGTCACCAGCCAAAATATATTGATCCGCTACGACGGCCATAATTCTCGCTGGTTCGTAGATCCGTCCTGAAATCTGCGGCAAAGCAGGATCACCAGTACGAGTATCCGCTGACACTTGTTGCACATCACTCGCGAGATTTTGTGGATTAGCACGTGCGTCGCCATTATTACCACCAGCAACATTACCTTCAGAGTTGCGAGGGAATGGCTTGAAATCACTTACAGTAGAGTTGTTGGCAGTCGGGATTTTTATTTCCGGCAGTGGATTTCCAGGTCCCGGTGCTTGTCCCCACGACTCGGAAACAACTAATCCAACAAGGAGAGCAACAAAACATAGGAATACTGCACCACGGTGCACGCGACGGTTCATTTTAAGTCTGTGTAGCCAGTAACGAAGGATTTAATCTCATGCACGCAATTAGAGCGCGCACACTTTTCGCAATTCTTAATTGGATGGGGATTGTAGAAAGAGACTACGACAGCTGCAACACTGATTTCACCCACGGTAGTACACGATCCGGATCATCCATACCTTCTTCCACGGTTACATATGCAGATTCATGATCGGCGATACGAAGTGCGCCATTCGTCTGGCGAGCCAGTTGCTCAATTCGACTTGGGTTCGTGTATTTGAGTGATAGAAAACCACCTTCCAGCTGAATCGCTGAAAGCTGCCAAATGGTTGCTTCGAGCTTCAGAGCCGCTAGTTCAAGTAGTCTCAGCACTGGCATCGGTAGCTTTCCAAATCGATCTATTAGCTCTTGCCGCATAACTTCAATGTCCTCAAACGTCTCAAGCCTTGTGAGCCTCCTGTAGCAGTCAATTTTTGCACGGATGTCCGGGATATAATCATCCGGCAGGAATGCCTCACCAGGCAACTCAATCTCGACATCAATCGCGAGTTTAGGTGGTTGTTTCTTCAGATGCCTAACAGCATTTTCCAGTAAGTGGCAGTAAAACTCATAGCCGACTGCCGCGATGTGCCCGCTTTGTTGAGAACCAAGCAAGTTACCTGCACCCCGGATCTCCAAATCCCGCATAGCAATTGCAAAACCTGCACCCATCTGACTGTATTCCTCGATGGCATGTAGCCTTCTCGCTGCATCCGGAGTCACATGAAGGTTGGGATCAATCAACATATAACAATATGCGCGGTGCTTGTAACGACCGACTCTACCTCGCAGTTGGTGCAAGTCTGCTAATCCATACCGATTTGCTTCGTTCACAAAAATCGTATTGGCATTGGGAATGTCCAGTCCGTTTTCCACAATCGTAGTCGCCACCAGGATGTCACACCGGTGCTGCACAAAATCGAGCATCACCTGTTCGAGATCTGATTCATGCATCTGACCGTGCCCGATCCTGATCCGTGCTTCCGGCGCAATCTGCTGGATTTTGGCAGCAATCTGATCGATGTCATGTACACGATTGTGTATGAAGTAGATCTGACCTCCACGATTTAATTCCCGGTAGATCGCCTCACGGATCAATTCTTCTTGAAACCGAACCACTCGGGTTTCCACTGCAAGTCGATCTTCCGGTGGTGTTTCAAGATTTGAAATATCCCGCACTCCAACGAGTGACATATGCAGCGTACGGGGTATCGGTGTGGCCGACAAAGTCAGCAATTCCACATTGGATTGCAGCGACTTCAATCGCTCTTTCACCTCGACGCCAAAACGCTGCTCCTCGTCGATTATCACCAGGCCCAGATTACTGAACTTAACATCCTTAGAAGCTACGCGATGCGTACCAACCACGATATCCACACCACCACTTTCGAGGCCGGCTAGAACTTCTTTCTGCTCTGCTGTAGATGCAAACCGGCTTAGTCGACCAACGTCAATTGGAAACTGCGCCATACGCTGAACGAACGAGATGTAATGCTGTTCCGCGAGCACGGTTGTCGGCACCATGACAGCTACCTGGTAGCCGCTGTCAATTGCCTTAAAGGCAGCTCGCATTGCCACTTCAGTTTTGCCAAAACCAACATCACCGCACAGGAGCCGATCCATCGGCCTGGAAGTCTCCATATCTTGCTTTATCGCATCGATTGCGGTGACTTGATCCGGCGTCTCTTCATATGGAAAAGAAGCATCAAATTCCATTTGCCAATGAGAATCCCGTTTAAAGGAGATCCCGGGCCGAGCAAGTCTCGCTGCCTGCAATTCGAGCATCTCAGCGGCCATGTCCTTAACAGCTAATTCGGCTGCCCGCTTATGCTTAACCCAGGTCTTTCCGCCAATGCGAGCTAAAGGAGGACGTGACTTTTTGCCGCCGATGTATTTCTGTACCAGATCGATTCTTGTCGCAGGAACAAAGACTTTCGTCCCCCCGTGAAACTCGACGACCAGATGTTCTTCAACGTGGCCATCCTTATCCAGTAGCTCAAGGCCTCGATACCTACCGATCCCATGTGCCAAGTGAACGACTAAGTCACCACTCGATAGATCCGTGAAACTATCAAGTGCTTTACCCTTGTGCTTGATCGACTTCTTTCGGCGGATTTGCGATCGTCTGAATACTTCACCTAGTGATAGAACCACAGATTGCTGATCAACCCAGTGAAAACCGCTGCTCAAGTATCCAAGAACAAAGGTCAGACGGTTACGATCCACGATGGGATCTTCTCGCAATACTTCGAACAAGCGTTCTGCTTCCGCAGCAGTCGTACAAGCAATCGCTACTTCGTGCGTTTCCGGGAGGGCTGCAATTTCAGAGCGAACCTGTTCCATGCTGCCATGGAATCGATCGACCGATTCCGTCTTGAATCGGTATACGCGTCCAAGGTCACCGGGACCAAGTGCATTTAAAAGGAGACACCGTTGTTCGGTTAATCGTTTTATCACGTCGCGCAGGCCATGGCATTTTTCAAATTCTGCGGATCGCTTTAGATATTCCCGACCTTGCAAATCGATGGCGCCCATTTCAACAAGCAGCGTGCAATCGTCGGTCTCGAAGTAATCAGTTAAGTAAGCATCACCTTTTCGATATGACCTCATCGACGACATCGAGATTTCCGACAAGTTGCTCAGGCTGCGCTGGCTGACTAAGTCGAATTGCCGAATTGACTCAATTTCATCGTCCCATAACTCGATGCGAACCGGTGATTCCCATTCAGGAGAGTAGATGTCAAGTATTCCGCCGCGATGTGAGAATTCACCCGGTAACTGCACGGCACTGGTGTTATGAAATCCGTTAGCCAGTAGCCATGCAACAGTGGATTCCAAATCGATCCGGGAGCCGGCCTGCCAATGTACGTGCTGGCTGTTTAGCTGGTCGATGGATGGCACCGGCTGTAATAGCGATGCGATGGATGCTACCACGATTTCAAGTGCACCACTGCGGTTAGCCACCCGTTTAAGCAGGTGGACGCGTTGTCCGTGCACTTCGTCATCGCTGTGTTGAACTCCTGTTCCGGATGACGAAGCAAGTGGGTACGGCAGTGGCGAGCAATCTAAAAAGACTCGCAGGTCGTCACACATCTTATCCACATCCTGAGGACGCGGGACAACAACTAAGGCGACAGTAGACTCAGCGGCCTGTGTATGAAGAAGAGTTAATGCTGAACCGATCGCCAGCGCGCAGCAGGACCCATAGACTCCATCGATCGTGGCCGGTTGACCTGGTGTAAGGTCTTGAACAAACTCAACGAAGTCTTGATCGGCAGCGAGAATCCCAGTATGGGAGTCAAGCTGATTCTGCATCAGGTCCGCAATGTTGGAATCCACGTGTCAGCCACATCAACGCGTTTGCCGAGTTGATATTAGCTCTCCTTCAAGCCCTGCTTGATTGCTTTGAGCTGTTCAAATTCAGATGTTTGCTTATAAAAAGCATCAAGCGGGTAGCATCCGGATACGAGTCCGTTTCGCGGTGCTGTCGTACAGTCACTAAAGGTACGACAGACTTTCTTTCGCTGCATGATACCAGTTTTTAGCGTATCTGCAGGCAACGTTGGATAAGAAAGCACCATTCTGCCTAACCCAACGATGTCGACCCAATTCTCCCTCACTGCTGCCTGAGCTACATGCGGCAGATAATCCTGCAAGTATGAGTAACCCGTTCCAACCAATGGCAATGATGGAAATACCTGTTTCACCCTGCGCACGGCTTCAAGCTGCCTTGCCACGCCGGTGATGGGATCCTCAGGAGGCAGATAACCATCACTTGGTGGAAATATCGCTGGTCGCATTATGTGCGGATTGTAATACGGGCTGGCACAGGAGAGGTTGATCGATGCCACACCCAAAGATTCAAGATCACCAATCAGCCGTAATGGCTCATCGAGATCCATCTGCATGGGATCGTCCGAATCAACCCCAAACCCGAGGTCATATGGCAACAATGATGAGTAATCCATCGGTTTGCCTATATCGCGACTTGTAACAAAGGGCGGAGTATCAAATAAGCTAAGTCGCACAACAACCATTAGGTTCGGGCAGGATTCTTGAACTCGCTGAATAATTGTCCTAAGCAATCGGGTTCGACCGTCATAATCACCACCAAATTGACCAGCACGTGTTCGAGCACTTAGGAATTCGTGAAGTAAATATCCGTGGCAACATTTGATGTCTACAAATTGATAGCCGCATCGCTCGGCTGTCTTGGCGGACGCCACATAATTTGAAATCAGGATTTCTAAATCATTATCTGTCCAGACTACCGAGTCGTCCGACGGATCAATTCCAAACTTGGGATCCAACAACGCATGATGGTACGCGATACGAGGTTCCAGCGTTTTACTGTTAGGCCTGCAAAACCTACCCGAATGTGTTAGTTGCAGCCCAACTAGCAAGTCGTCAGATTCTCCGCAATTGGCTCGATGCGCCGCTAACAGCGTATCTAGTAACAGCTTTAACCCGGCTTCGTTTTCCGGTGTTGCCAGTGTTTGATTCGGATTGGCTCTACCGTCGGCTTGGACCGCAGCTGCTTCTCCTCCCCAAATAAACTTGGCGCCGGAAATGCCAAAATTGTGCCAGCGACGGATGGTTCGTTCTGTCGGTGATCCGTCTGTGTTTGCATCCCAACCTTCCATGGGGTGAATGCACCAGCGATTCCCAACTTCAAATCCGCCAACAAATATTGACTGTGCCATGGGTGAAGCCTCAGCTGCAGTCAATACAGCCTCATCCATTGGGATCTCGGCTCCAATTTCTTTGCTACGCTGCTGAAAAGCTTCAACACTTTTTAGCTGGGCAATCTTGATGTAATTCTCGGTAGACATTTTTTGCCTTATTCAGCTCGAACAATCATCAGCGGTGCAAATACCCACCTAAACCTCTTGGAGAATTTTTCATCAACTCCGAATTCGACCGAAATCGTGAACTTCTCATCCTTCCCGGACATTTGTTTTATCACACCTGTGCCGTACTCCGCATGCAAGACGATAATGCCTTCGGATAACTGTGGAATCTGGGCCAGCTTCTCCTGTTTCGTAGATCCAGTTGCCATCGAAGCCGCAGGTCGAACCATGCTTGCAAGTTGCTCTGCTACATCCGGGACCGCTGGCTTTGCTTTTACATCGACTTCTTCAAATTCAGCATCTACCGAGTCCTGTAACCATGCTTCGTCATCAGGTACATCATCATGAAAGAACTCGTTCGGCTCGAATCCACTAGCATTCCAGGCACTCGCCGGCGTAGGCATGTGTACATCCATTTCTTCACGCGGCAATTCCAGTAGGAACGGGCTGGCAATCGCCGGACGAAATGTACCACGTGTCATCCGCCGAGCCGTATAGCTCAATTGCAATGTCTCTTCTGCACGTGTGATACCGACAAACAAGAGACGCCGCTCTTCTTCATAGGCGCGATCGTCGTCCCGACTGCGTTCGTGGGGCAATAAACCCTGCTCGACGCCAATAATGAACACGCGTGGATACTCAAGACCTTTGGCAGCATGTAACGTCATCAAAGTTACACGGTCCGGATCCGCATCGATATCATCGGTATCCGATGTAAGTGAAACCGTTTCAAGGAATTCATCCAATCCGTCGTCCGGGAATTCTCGTTGAAATTCTTCTGCTGCGCTAATCAATTCATGAACATTGGCTTCACGATCTTCGTCAGCCTTTTCGTCCTGAAGCTGGACATATTCCAGATAGCCGGTGTTGTCGACGACCTCTTTCACCAGGTGGCCGAGAGGCTCGTGGACTTGCGTGGCAAGTACGTCGAGAATGGTAACGAATTTGGAAACACTCGCCGCCGCCCTTTTGCTCAGTGACTCAATGAGCCCGCACTCGCGGCATGCCTCCAACATGGTCAAGTCATACCGATGTGCGTGACCAACCAGATGCTCAATTGACTTCTTGCCGATTCCTCGCGTCGGCGTGTTTATAACACGCTCGAGTGCCACGTTGTTGTTTGGGTTATTTAGCACCTGCAAGTAAGCGACAATGTCTTTTACTTCCTTACGTTGAAAGAACTCCAGACCTCGCACAATTTGGTACGGGATCTGGTGTGAGCGAAGGGCACTTTCAACAGGACGCGAAAGGACGTTCGTGCGATAAAAAACCGAAAAGTCCTTGTAGCTAGCTTTCCCTTGCCCGACGAGTGCCTGAATCTGCTCGACGATAGCATCCGCCTCGCTACGACCGTCAGGAAACTGCACTAATCGTACTTGATCACCTTCTGGATTCTCCGTGAAAAGATCCTTGTGTTTTCGCTTGGTGTTATTGGCAATCAGAGCATCTGCAACTCTCAAGATTCGTTTTGTTGATCGGTAGTTTTGCTCGAGCTTAACAACCTTGGTGTTTGGATAATCCTTTTCGAATTCGAGGATGTTGGAAATCGTCGCACCACGCCAACTGTAAATGGACTGATCCGGATCACCAGTAACCGACAGGTTTGGATTATTGATCGATAACGCACGGACAATCATGTACTGAGCTACATTTGTGTCCTGATACTCGTCGACCATGATGTATCGATAACGCTCATCGAGCGTTTCACGAAGCTCGTGATTATCACGTAATAAGGTAGCAATATGCAGCAGTAGGTCGTCAAAGTCAGCAGCGTTGTTCTTGATCAGGTAGTCCTGATAGAGCTTGTATACACGCTTTGTAATCTCACCGACGGGCGTAAACCGACTGCTTCGACGTGGTTCATACTCCTCAGGGTTTAACAGCGCGCTCTTCGCCCAACTGATCTCATCTGCAATCGCCTCGGGAGAGGTATGAGTGAGATAAATCTCTTCCTGTGCCAATACACTCTTAAGTGCTCGCTTGGAGTCTTGTGTGTCAAATATCGTGAAGTTTTCAGCTAAGCCGACCAAATGGCCGTGCATCCGAAGTAATCGGGCACAAAAGCTGTGGAATGTTCCCATCCATACATGGCTTCCCGGTGCAAGTTGTTCCACACGGTTCTTCATCTCGTCGGCTGCTTTGTTGGTAAACGTCAGCGCGAGAATGTTTCGCCCGGCGATGCCGCTGTTCAGCATGTGAGCAACTCGGTGCGTGACCACTCGAGTTTTACCCGAACCGGGCCCGGCGAGAATCAGCAACGGGCCGTCTACTGTCTCAACAGCTTCCCGTTGCGCGTCAGTCAATGATTGCAAAAGTCGGTCGGTCATTTATCGCTTGTCAATTGTCGAATCTCTAACTCATAACATCTAACATCTGCCATCCGCCTGCTACCCCTAAGAGTGTCAGGTACTGACAAAAAAACCCGGTAAGTCCCACTGTGACTCACCGGGTATTGGATACGGAAATCGTTGTTGTATCCCAAACAACAAGTGCTGGTCTAAAGTAATCTCACCTATGCTGCCGCATGGCGAAGAAAGCCGATTCCTTCCAATGCGAGGTAAACTTCTTCGAGTGTCTTTTCACCGAAGTTAGCAATCTTTAACAGTTCATCCGGCGTGCTATGCAGCAAGTCGTTGACTGAAAAGATGCCCTTTTCCTCAAGACAATTGGTGGTTCGGACTGCAAGTCCGATCTCGGCGGTACTCATCTCCAGCCGTTCTTTTAGACTGCGTCGATTTTCATCGGCAGTACTAAGTGGAATGCGCGTCATGGGGTCCCTCCCTTCGCGTTCTAGTGCCTCTAGTTTTCCGTCCGTTCATCACCGGAGCTGATCATCCTCACAACTCAATAGCGATGAGTGAGAAGTATAAACGATAGGTAAGAATTTGTGCCAATGTTTTTTGCTAACACGCTAGCAGATAACGAGGGTTTTCTGGTCGGCAAGAAACCCGCTGGAGATCCGGGAGCTGAAACGGATGAGAATTATTGAAGGCCCAACGGGCCGCCGTTATTATTAGCATGGTCCGCAGGAGCGCAGCGACATAGGGCCACGAACGAGGGATTCAAA
>CEQU01058200.1_pt1 | contig 16617 bp, 12 predicted proteins | sample 531031 | NCBI WGS metagenome assembly CEQU01 (sample SAMEA2621216, study PRJEB7988) | marine metagenome | isolation source: saline water (ENVO:00002010), including
AGTTCCTGCCGGAGCTTGGAGTCGGTCAGTTCCGCTGGGAGGTATTCGAAGTAGGGGCAGTGCGGGGTAACGGCGGCGAGGTGGGCGCTTGCGGAGATGCTGATCCCGGTTTTCCAGCAGTGCGGGATGATCTGCCGGCCCCGCTCGGCGGCCATGTCGCAAACTTTCATGGCCTCGGTCAGGCCTCCGACGCGGCCGACATCCGGTTGGGCGATGTCCACTTTTCCGCGATCCATCAGGTCGGCGAATTCGTGTCGGGTGGTTTGCCATTCGCCGGCGGCGATGCGGATGCCGCTCTCGTCGTGCATCCGGGCGTAGCCGTCGAGGTCGTCCACCCAGAGGGGGGTCTCGAGGAAGTAGACTTCGAATTCTGCCCAGTCACGGACGGTGGCGAGCGCCCGGTCGGCGCTGTCCCAAGCGTACTGGACGTCTACCATCAGGGTGAAGTCCGGGCCAACGGCTTTGCGGCAGGCGGCGAGTACCTCGGTGACCTTGTCGTCGCTCTCGTTCATGCCGGTGTGGTTGTAGGGACCGAACAGGGTGATCTCGAGTTTGGCGGCGCGGAAACCGATTTCCTTGGCGTGTAGCACCCATTCGACGAGGGAATCACGGTATTGCTCTAGACTGGTGCCGTTGGGCTGGAGGGAGGCGTAGGGTTGGATCGCGTCGCGGGGTGTACCGCCGAGCAGTTGCCACGTGGGTTTACCGGCGGCTTTGCCGCGGATATCCCACAGGGCCATGTCGATGGCTCCAATGGCATTGATGACCGCGCCCCGTCGGCCGTTCATGCAGCTTCCGACGTAGAGTTTTTGCCAAAGGCGTTCGGTATCGAGCGGATTTTCGCCGATGAGCATTTCCTTAAGGCCAAGGCCCATGGAGTGGGTGCTTGGGGCCTCGATGCAGGCTCGGGCGATCCACGGGTTAACGTCGCTTTCTCCGATGCCTGTGATGCCTTCGTCGGTGTGGACAAATACGACGATGTCGTCCTGAGCAGAGGAGGTGGCATCGGTGCGGACGTCGGGGACGAGCAGAACGTGACATTCGATGTCGGTGATCTTCATTTGGCGGGCCACGGGTAGCATTGAGGTGGAGGGATTGCAACCGGCATTGCGCTTGGCCAAGCGCAAAAATGCAGGAAATGCAGGACCGAGCCTGCGAGGCCGAGGTTGTTTTATGTTAACCAAGCGCGGGGTGTCGCCCTGTTGGGGTTATTGAACGGAGAGGGGACATTCTTGTCCCCGCCTGCGCTCAGAGCGGTTAAGCAGGGGGCAGGAATGTCCCCATTACTTTGGCCAAGCGCTTGGTTTGATGGGGCTGTTTTTTTGCTGCGATCGATTGTGAATCAGGTTTTTGTTGAAAAAACTTGAATGAGCAAGCTCCCGCCCTAAGATGCCGCGTCCGCTGGCTGGCGGGGTAGCCAAGTGGTAAGGCAGGGCTCTGCAAAAGCTTTATCGCCGGTTCGATTCCGGCCCTCGCCTCCAACTTCTGGTGGAGCATAAAACACCGGGTTGAAAACAGCGGAAAACGGAAGAAAAAAGCGAATAAGCGGCCGCTTGTGAAAAAATTCACAAAATCGCTTGCCGGGGCACAACCCTACACCTAAACTTTTGCCTTTGTTGGATGTCCGACGTCTTTCCTAGATGGACAAACCGGTTGCCCGGCCAAATTATATTTGGCCTTTTGCTCATTGGGGGAGCAGTTACGGCTGGGTTGTCCTATTATTTTACCCCGAAGTTCGCCCGGGCGGGATATCAACCGACCCAGCCGGTCCCATTTTCCCATTCTGTCCACGTAAATCAACTTGGGCTGGACTGCCGCTACTGTCACGACGGCGTTGAAAAGTCTTGGTACTCAAACGTACCGGCCGCTGACACGTGCATCAATTGCCACAGCGGTGTGCTTCCAAACGATCCCAAACTTGAACCGGTGCGAGAGAGTTATAAGAATCCGAAAAAGCCAATTGAGTGGGTTCAGATTCATAAAGTACCTGATTACGTTTATTTTAATCACTCAGTTCATGTTAATAGGGGTGTAAGCTGTGTAGAGTGTCATGGCCGAGTGGACTTAATGGAGGAAGTTAGCCACGCAAAGAATTTCAGTATGACATTCTGTTTAGATTGTCACCGTAATCCAAACGATCGTCTGCGTCCTTTAGAAAAGATCACCGACTTGGCATATGATCGATCCAAGGACGAAAAATATAAGGATTATGACTTTGTAACCAAGTGGCATATTAAGAGCCATGATAATTGTTCGGCCTGTCATCGATGAAGAATTCCACACCCACCAATTCCAAACAGAATGATGGACCGCGCCATTGGCGGAGCCTTGAACACAAGGCGGATTCGCCGGAGTTTCGTGAGTTTGTCGAGAAGGAGTTTCCGTCCGGGGTGGATTTGATTGACGATCCGGTTTCGCGCCGGAACTTCATGAAGATCATGTCTGCCTCGTTTGCCCTGGCCGGGCTCGGGGTGACCGGTTGTCGCCGGCCGGAGCACAAGATTCTGCCGTTCTCCAAAATGCCGGAGAACTATGTGCACGGCAAACCACAGTATTATGCTACGTCGATGCCCACCCGCCAAACGGCTGTGCCGCTGGTGGTGAAATCGTACGACGGCCGCCCGATTAAGATTGAGGGCAACGGTGAGCATCCCAACAGCAACGGCGGCACCGACCAGTACGCGCAGGCGTCGGTGTTGAGCCTGTACGACCCGGATCGAGGATTGAATTTCAAGCTGGCCGAGGAGGGCCAACTCAAGGTCATCGCCAAGGCCAAGGTGCTGGAGCAACTCGACGGTCTGGCCAATGACAAGACGCACGTGTTAATGGAGCAGAGCAGCTCGCCATCGCGTGCGCGCCTAGTGGCTGACCTGAAGGCCAAGCGGGTCAACTTTTACGAGTACGAGCCGGTGGACTTCAGCGTCCATGCTGAGGCGGCCTCGATTGCTTTTGGTTCATCGGTCAAGCCTTCCTATAAGTTTGCCAAGGCCAAGGCGATCCTTTCGCTGGATTGCGATTTTCTTGGCACCGAGGAGGCAGCCTTCGAGAACATCAGTGGATTCGCCGCGGGTCGGCGGATTAAGGATGATCACAAGGAGAACCCGGCCGAGGTGATGAACCGGCTTTACTCGGTCGAGGGTGTATTGAGTTTGACCGGCACCAATGCCGATCACCGTCTGCGCATCCCTACCGGCAGCGTCGCCCGTGTGGCAGCCCTGGCGTTGAAGGAAGCCATCGAGCAGTCGGAAATGGAAGCGGGTGAGATTATAGATGAGCTGGAAGAGTTTGTTGGTGATCTGAATAAGGATTTTAAGAAGAGCCACGCAGTGGACGGCGAAGGCGAAGCAGACACGGCCAAGTGGGTGCGCGCGTGTGTGGCGGATCTGGTGCGCTTGGCCAAGCGAGGCGAAAGCACGCTGGTCGTGGCCGGCTATAGGCAGCCAAAGGAAGTGCATCTGGCTGCGCTTGGCATCAATGCCATCCTCCAAAACATTGGCGAAACCGTAGTGCTGCAGGCGCATGAACCAAGCGGGAACGGATCCATTCAGGACTTGGCGTTCAACTTCCAAAAAGGGGACAACCTCGTGGTGATGGGAGGCGATCCGGCCTACAACGCACCGGCGGATGTTGACTGGAACGCGATCGTGGAGAAAGCCGACAAATTTATTCGCCACGGCTTTTATGGGGTCGACCAAACCTCGAAAAAAGCAAAGGCCTTCATCCCGGCGGCACATTACCTCGAGTCATGGGGCGACGCCCGAACGAGCGACGGTACGCTGGTGCCGGTGCAGCCGCTGATCGCACCGCTGTTCGGTGGGTTGACCGAGCTGGAGGTGCTGGCCCGCTTGGCCGGTGCCGAGGAAACGGATCCCTACAAGATTGCTCGCGCCACGTTTGAGTCGATCGCCGGTGAGGGCGACCGCAAGTGGGACAAATTTTTACACGATGGATTTTTGGCAGACAGTGCTTCGAACTCGGTGTTCGCTGAGTTCGATACCTCTGCCGCATCGGCTGCATGGAAGGAGAACGCGAAGGAGATCGCGCCGCCGGCCAACAGCAGTCTCGAGGTGACGTTTTTCCGCGATCACAGCGTGGACGATGGTCGCTGGGGGAACAACGGCTGGTTGCTGGAGACACCGAATCCGGTGACACGGATCACTTGGGACAACGTTTTGTTGGTCAGTCTGGATACGGCGATCGGGCTGCTTGGCCAAGCGACTGCCGACGAGTTGTTGGATTTTAATAAATTGGATCCAAAATCAATGGGGCTGCCGGGGAGGTTTGGTTTCCACTCAGAGTCGGGCCGGTTTCACCAGAAGAGATACAAGCTGACCATCGGCGACAAATCGGTCGAGGGTGCCATTTGGCTGCTGCCCGGCATGGCTGATAACGCTGTGGGGGTTGCGCTTGGCTATGGCCGCGGAGTGGGCCGTGTTGGCGGTGCTGCCGGATTCAATGCCTACCAAGCTCGAACCACTGGCACGCAGCATGTGGCCACTGGTGCTAAACTTGAGGAAACTGGTGATACCTACGAAATTGCCTGCACACAGGAGCAGGGGATCATGGACGGCCGCCCGGTGGTGCGCGAGTGCAACGCCGACGACTTCAAGGGCCACGAGGATTTTGTAAAACACTTTGATCTGGACAGCATCCACCACACGACACACCTCGTGAAGGGGGATGATCGTGGGTATCCTTGGGAGAAGGATATTCAGGATGAGTTGCCTGCTTCCCCCTATATGAAAAAGGGCGAGGACAAAGGCAGTTTTGGGGACGACAAAATGAGCGGCCCTAAGTTGATGGACATTCAGCGCCAACAATGGGGAATGGTCATAGACTTGACCACTTGCGTTGGCTGCAATGCATGTGTTGTGGCCTGCCAAAGTGAGAACAATATTCCGATTGTTGGTAAGCATCAGGTGGCTCTTGGCCGCGAGATGTCTTGGATGAGCATTCACCGCTATTTTTCGGGAGACGAACACAACCCTCAGGTTACTTACCAGGGTGTTTCTTGCCAGCATTGCGAGGATGCTCCCTGCGAGAGCGTCTGCCCGGTGAATGCCACCGTTCACGACGAAGAAGGCCTAAATTTGATGGCCTACAATCGCTGCGTTGGCACTCGGTACTGCTCTAACAACTGTCCCTACAAGGTTCGTCGTTTTAACTACTACGATTACAACCGCCGCCCGATGGGAGTTGAGGATGGAGAGAGAGCGCCTGGCCGATTCTTTAACGATGACAACGACCTGAACAACAGCCCGTTGCACCCTGGGAACAAGAGTTCCAACGGGGAGTGGGAGTTGATCCGTTGGTACAAGGACCCAAGCCGCGGCAGTGTGCCGGGGCTGGACGATGGGGAGAAGGACGGTAAATTCGATCCCGAGTGGGATCTTATTAAACTTTCGAAAAATCCGGACGTGTCAGTGCGCATGCGAGGTGTCATGGAGAAGTGCACCTACTGTGTGCAGCGGATTCAGGCGGCTAAGATCGATCAAAAGGTCAAGGTTGGAGACAAGGTGGCTGGGTTGGAGTCGGAAGAGAAGATTACTACGTTGGATGTGCCGGACGGAACCATCATCCCTGCATGTCAGCAGGCTTGTCCGGCGGATGGTGTCAGTTTCGGAGATATTTCCGACCCTAACAGTGAGGTGTATAGACTGAAACGTCAGAATCGGAACTACGCTGTTCTGGGCTATCTCGACACTAGGCCCCGTACGAGCTACCTGGCCAAGCTGCGAAACCCGAATGCAGCGATGCCAGATTATTTTGATGTTCCGAACACCGTGACCGAGTACGAGGACAAAAACCACGCGAACGTATTCGGAAGGAAGAAGGAAAAGGGCAAGGAGGCCAAACACTAATGGCACACGACTCGGTTCCTGCCTCAGTCAAGATTGCGCCGCCTCCGGAGGAACTGGAGCGTCCGGCTTTGGTGGAGAACAACCGTTCGATAGGCTGGATCTCGGACACTGTGGCTGCTGTCATCGAGAACAAAACCCCCGGTTGGTGGAAGGTGATTTTTGGAATCAGCCTGATTGTATCTCTTGGCTTGCCGATTGGCCTGGTTTACCTCATCTCAACCGGTGTCGGTGTCTGGGGGTTGAACCATCCGGTTGCCTGGGGTTGGGCCATCGTAAACTTTGTTTGGTGGATCGGTATTGGCCACGCCGGCACACTGATCTCGGCCATCCTGTTTTTGTTGCGCCAGAAATGGCGAACCTCGATCAACCGCGCCTCGGAGGCGATGACGATTTTTGCAGTGATGTGCGCCGGAATTTTTCCGGCGGTGCACGTGGGCCGTATCTGGTTTGACTGGTGGCTGTTCCCACTGCCCAACGCAAATTCGATTTGGCCGCAGTTCCGTTCGCCGCTGTTGTGGGACGTGTTCGCGGTGTCCACGTACTTCACCGTGTCGGTGCTGTTTTGGTACATGGGACTGATCCCTGACTTGGCCACAATGCGTGATCGTTTTCGCAAGGTGGCTGGCAAGGTGGTGGAACCGGCCGCGAAGATGCGTAACAAGCTGGCGCAGTTCCTATACGGGCTATTCTCGCTTGGCTGGACCGGCTCGAATCGACACTGGCGCAACTACGAGAAAGCCTATCTGCTTTTGGCCGGTCTCTCCACGCCGCTGGTGTTGTCTGTGCACTCGATCGTGTCTTTCGACTTCGCCGTGTCGCAGTTGCCCGGTTGGCATACGACGATTTTCCCGCCGTACTTCGTGGCGGGTGCCGTGTTCGGCGGCTTCGCGATGGTGATGACGCTGATGATCCCGCTGGTTTCCTTGTACAAGGGTCTGGACGAGATCGTGACGATTCGCCACCTCGAGGTGATGTCCAAGGTGATCCTCGTTACCGGTTCGATCGTTGGCTACGCCTACGGTATGGAATTTTTCATCGCCTATTACGGTGGCAACCCCTACGAGCTTTACGCCTTTAAGAATCGTGCGTTTGGCGACATGAACTGGTCCTACTGGTGGATGATCGGCTGTAACGTACTGGCGCCTCAGTTCTTCTGGTTTAAGTGGTGCCGTACCACACCGTGGTTCATTTGGGTGGTCTGTGGCTTCGTGAACATTGGCATGTGGATGGAACGCTTTGTGATCGTGGTGACTTCGCTTCACAACGACTTCATGCCGGGTAACTGGGGGTACTACTCGCCGAGTTGGGTGGACATGATCACCTACTTCGGCACGTTCGGATTTTTCATGACCCTGTTCCTGCTGTTCTGCCGCTTCCTGCCGTTGATCGCGATTTCGGAAGTGAAGGGCGTTACCCCGCAGGCGGATCCACATCATCCCATGGGAGGAGCGAAACACTGATGGACTCTTTGGACGACTACCAGATTCCGTACGGATTGATGGCCGAGTTTGATACCCCGGCGGATGCGATGCACGCAGCCGAGCAGGTGCGTGATGCCGGATTCACCCGCTGGGATGTTCACACACCTTACCCGGTGCACGGAATGGATGACGCCATGGGCTTGGGCAACTCCAAGGTCGGCTGGTTTACGTTTTGCTGCGGCCTGTCCGGATTTTTTGGCGGTATGCTAATGATCTGGTATATGAACGCTTACGACTACGGTATTCCGGTTGGCGGAAAACCGAACTTCAGTCCGTTTGCCTCCTTCCCGGTGGCGTACGAGATGACGATTCTTTTTGGGGCTTTCGGTTCGCTATTCGGAATGTTGTTCTTGAATAAACTCCCGAGGTTGCATCATCCACTTTTGAAAAATCTCAGATTCGCAGATGTCACGCACGACAAATTCTTTGTGGTGATCGAGGCGGACGACCCGAAGTACGAAGAGGAAGAAACCCGTGCGCTGTTGAAGAAAGCCGGCAGCAAGCACATTGAATTGGTGAACGAATAATGCGCTATTTTATTACAGGATTTCTGGCGGTCATTTGTCTTGTCATTTCTTTGGCAGGTTTTCAAGGATCTTTGACGCGTAATAGACCTATTGAAATTTTTCCTGATATGGATCGTCAGGCTAGGGTAAGACCTCAAGCCCCAAATCTATTCAATGAGATGCACGGAGCCAAAGATGGTATAGGTTCTAGGCTGCCGGTCACCGGAACAATTGCCCGTGGAACACCATTTGCAGATACACCTGTTAACACTGGTAAGAAAGATGGCTCTGATGGGTGGTTGGAGTTAAATCCTTTGGAGGTTAACGAGAAAACCCTTAAACGAGGTCGAGAGAGATATGATATTTATTGTACCCCTTGCCACGGCAAGGCTGGTGACGGCAATGGAATCACCTCGCAGTACAATCTTGTTGCTGCAGATTTGCACCAGATGAGATTGGTTCAAATAGAGGATGGTTATATTTTTGATGTTTTGAAGAATGGTTATAACCTTACAACGAATTCAGTTGGCATAGCATCCTACAGGATGCCAGCTTATGATTCGAAAATGAGTAATGAAGATCTTTGGCACGTTGTAAGTTATATTCGGGCACTGCAGTATAGCCAGCTGGGTAGGCTGGATGAGGTCAGCGAAGATGATCGTGCAGGACTGCAAAAAATCATTAATGCGGAGTAAAACCATCTGGATTTTAATTTAATGCCTGCCAAGAAAAAAACCAGTGCCAAAAGAGACGAACCGGCCAGTCAGCCGGAGAGCAAGCTGCCCGCGTGGGCGGGCAAGCTGCCGTTGATCCTGATCGTGGTCGGAGCGCTTTTGGCCATTTTGGGCATAGCCACCAACGCGGTGCACTTCACTCATGCCTGGCTGGTCTCGTTCATGTTTTACCTGAGCATCTGTCTCGGTGGATTTTTCCTCGTGCTGTTGCACTACCTACTGGACACGCATTGGATCGTTCCGATCCGCAGAATTGCAGAGCATCTGTCCTGCATCCTACCGTTGCTGGTGGTGTTCTTCATTCCGATCGCGATCTGGTCCAGTGCGGAGTTTGTGACCGTTTCCGATGGGGCGGCAACGTACGGAAAAGAGCAGGCTGTTAAGGCTGAGAAAGCCGGCGAAAAGGCAGCCATAGCTAATGGCGAAAAGGTCGAGGCTGAGGCGGAAGGGCACGGTGATAAAGGCGGAAAACGTGCTTTCTATTCATGGATGCAGTCGGAGCAGGAATACAACGAGACTCATGAGACCCATGATCACGCTTGGTATGCCAAGAAGGGTTATCTCAATAGTGGCTTTTGGCATCTGCGCTGGGTTGCCTGTTTTGTGCTTTGGGGTGTGTTCACATGGTTGATCCGCAAACATTCCGTTGCACAGGATGCCGACGGCGCGTCCAAGTGGACCGGTTACAACCGGAAACTCGCGGCGGGTGGCATCTTTGTGTTCGCCACGACTCTGACCATCGGTGCAGTGGACTGGATGAAGGGACTCGAGCACCAATGGTTCTCCACCATGTACGGGGTGTACTACTTTGCCGGCAGTGTCTGGGTGTCGCTGATCACGATTTATGTCATCGCATTGATGATGAAAAATTTCGGTCCGCTGAAGGACGTGGTGCAGAAAAAGACGTTAAAGGACAACGGCACGCTGTTCTTTGCTTTCACGGTGTTCTACGCCTATATTCACTTTTCACAATACTTCCTGATCTGGAACGCCTCGATCCCAGAGGAAACCTTCTGGTACGTCAAGCGCGAGCAGGGTCCGTGGTGGAACGTGGGCATGCTGATCATCTTCGGGCACTTTTTCGTGCCGTTCCTTGCGCTGTTGAGGCAGGACGTGAAGGTGAAGCCGGAGGTCATGGGCACGGTTGCTGTGCTCGCCTGGTTCCTGCACTTCTGTGATATGAGCTACAACATCATGCCGTTAATTCATGATTCCAGTGACTGGATGAGCCACATCTGGATCGACTTGGGCTGCATGGCGTTTATGGGTGGCTGTGTTTCGATGGTTTTTCTCCACTTTTTCAAAAAGAACGCGCCCTATCCACAAAAGGATCCACGGATTGCCGAGACCATGGGCGTTTACGTGCAACTGCATTCAGAGGCCAAGGCGGCTGGTAAATAATGAGCGACGAATATTACAACCACGACAAGGAAGGCTCCAGTTTCACTGGGGTATTCCTCCTGTTGGTGTTCATGTTGGGCGGATTCGTGGTGGCCCGTGTACATGAACCTGCCCAGGCGATCGGTGCCGAGATGGAGAAGGAACGTTTGGCCAAGCGCGAGAAGATTGACGAAGCCAGTGCGTCCAAGCTCGCCGGTAACGTGGTGGTCAGCAAGGAAAAGGGATTTGTTAGCCTTCCAATCGACACCGCCTTGGCCAAGGTAGACAAGCTTGGCAAGGAGGAGTCCCGCAAGGAATTGGTCAAGCGTAGTATCGAGAAAGATGGCAAGTATGATCCGCCCAAGGATCCGTCCACCGTCGATGCTTCCGATCCAGCTTTGATCGCCAAGGGCAAGTTACTGTTTCAGACCAAAACCTGCTTTACCTGTCATCAGGTGGATCCGGCGATACCTGCCCCGGCAGGCTTAGCTATCAAGGCCCCGGCATTCATCGGTGATTTTTGGGGCAAGGAACGTGAGGTTCACATTGGTTTTCAAGGTCCCATTCAAAAGGTGGTTCGCGATGAGGCTTATTTCATTGAGTCTGTCATGAAGCCTATGGCCAAGGTCGCCAAGGGTGCACTTGCGCCTATGGTTATAGCTCCAGGTCTGGTGAACGATGAGGAAGTCCTGGCCCTGATGGCTTACGTGAAGTCTCTGAGTAAATAGATGAGTAGCAAACAGAAAGAGGACGAGGCAAAGAAGGATCCGCGTGAGGCAGTGAACCTCTCCTGCCGGGGTCCGGTTTTGTTTTTGGCATTCAGTGCCATCGCTTGGCTGTTGGTTTACAGTCTGTTCACGATGTTAGCCGGTGTGAAGGTGCACGCCTCCGGGATGATGGCCGACAGCGCTTGGATGTCGTACGGCCGAATAGTGCCGGCGGCCGACTTGGCACTGCAGTTTGGTTTTCTTGTCCAGCTTGGCCTGGGAGTTTCAGCTTGGGTTTTGAGTCACCGGGGCAAAACGGTTCTCGTGGACGGAGGATACCTCTACATCGGAGGCATTGTTTGGAATATCGGAGTGACGCTTGGTTTTGTTGGGATCCTCTCTGGCCATGCCAGCGGTCTCGACGGTTTGGCCATGCCAGGGCACGTTCTGCCGATCCTTTTCACCGGGTTTGTGCTCATCGGTGTCAGCTTGGTTCAAACAAACAACCGCCGGACCGACATGGAGATGAGCCCGGTGCAGTGGTTTATTTTTGCCGCGACACTCTGGCTGCCGTGGGTGCTGGGTGCTGGGTACCTGTTGATTCACTTTTTCGATGCCAAGGGCGTGATGGCCAACATCATCGACTGGTGGTTCATTCATAACTTCAGCAAGATTTACCTGACCTTTGTCGCGCTGGGTGTGGTTGGTCATTTTTCAATGGCACTCACTGGGCGCGAAGTCATCGGCCGAGGTTACGCCGTGTTCGCTTTTTGGGTGATGCTTCTGTTCGGTTCGATTGGTGGCATCAGCCCGGGTGCGCCGGTGCCGGCTTGGCTACCAGCGCTGAGTACGGTGACAGCCATGTTTTACTTTGTTGGCGCCGTGGCGATTTGGCACGTGCTCAGGCATACACAAAAAGAGGCAACGCTGCTGGACGAAGATGACTCCGGTTCATTCACACTGATGCGCTTGGCTTTGATTTTATTTGCCACGATTGTATTGGTGGATGTCTTTTTTGCCTTTCCTGGACCGGGGAGAAGCGCGGAATTTACCACATTTGTCTCGGGATTCGACAAGCTTTACCAGCTTGGTTTTGTGGGGTTGGCGCTGCTGGGGGCACTGTACCACATCTTCCCTCGCTTGGCCGGTGTGAACTTCTGTCCACGCCTATGCAAGTTGCAGACTTTGGCTTACTTGCTCGGAGCGTTGGGGGCGACGCTGCCTTCTGCGCTGGGCGGCCTGATGTCCGGCGATGCGGTGCTGGGATCCGGATTTTATTTTGCCAGTGTGGGTGACCTGCTGTTGTTGCTCGCCAGCTTTATTTTGTTTGTAAACTTCCTCGTAGCCACTGTGATGGCCATGAAAAGCTGTGAATGTCTCGCTAGACTTCTCGGTCGTGGTGAAGAAAAGGAGGCCAGAGCATGACGATTGGATTAAGTTTTTTATTGGGCCTCGTGGCCGGGTCTGTGTCCTTCTACATGCTGGGCCTGTGGTGGCCGGTGGCATTGTTGTTGGGACTGGTCGCTTGGCTGGCGTTTGGCCTGTTCGATGTAAAGATGGACAGCGCTTTCACGCTGATGGCTGGTGCGCTGCTGATTTTTTGCGTGTCACTCTCCGGCATGATCATGCGCGCTGACAGTCAGTTAAGCGGTTTGCAATACGCCGACACAGTGATGGAGGACGGAACGCAGACTCGCTACCCGATTCCGCTGCTGGGCAATGCCCGTTATGGGGAGGAGGTTTACCGATCCATCGGTTGTGCCGAGTGTCACACTCAACAGGTGACCCACGAGGGTGTGGAGTTTGACATTAAGGCATTGGCAACGGAGAAAAACCTTCCGGCCGTCAAAGATGCGATCGACCGGTATCACCGCGTGACTGGCAGCCCCGCTTCGGGTGGTGCTGCACACGGATTGCCGGCCGGGGAATGGGAAACCGTGGCGCACGGTGCCAATGCAGCGGATGCAGCTAAGGCGCGTGGTTTTCTTACAGCCGCCGGGGCCTCGGTCGATGTTCAAGTGAGATTTCATGGTGAGGATCTTGAGAAGGATGAATTCATTAACCCAGACGGTCGTGGCTGGGGCAAGCGTCGCTCCGTGGCCCGCGACTATCTTTTCGCTGAAAAACCGATGCTGGGTTCCGTTCGTATCGGGCCGGACTTGGCCAACGTGGGCACACGTCACTCCCGCGCGACACTGCTGCGAATCCTGCTGGACCCGCAACTGATCCGTAAGGGCAGTAAGATGCCGCAACACCAGTTCCTGTTTGAGGAAGTCGATGAGGGGGAAGCGAACACGATCACTGTTCTTAAAGGCGAAAAGAACATCTACTATAAGCCGACTAAGGACGCGGATGCGTTGGTGGATTATTTATTGAGCCTCAAGGGGGCACAGTATCCGCTGGAGGAGGCGCCCGTGTATCAACCATTTACCTCATCCCTGCCAAAGCCGGCGGCTCCGGTTGAAGAGGAAGTTGATGAAAAAGAAGGTGGGGAAGCATCGGCTGAGTCCGCAAACTAACCCAGAACTTTTAGCGAACATGGCCGTAAATAAAAAGAAAGCAATTGAAGACACCGGCGCTAGTATCGCAGGACCAAAGCCTTGGGTGTATGTCTTGTTATTGCTATTGGTTTATTGGGGCATCAATTATCTTGATGGCCACAGTGGTGGATTTAACGCCAAAGTTTATGCGCCGCATAAGAATGCAATTGCTGTAGCAAATCTTAGAGTTGTTAAATCACCTGATGAGTTAGCTTATGAAAAAGGTCAATCTATCTATTCCCGATGCGCAGCCTGTCACCAAGCTAATGGACTAGGTAATAAAAATTTGAATTATCCTCCTTTAGCAGGTTCGGAATGGGTTTTGAATGAATCTCCTAATTGGGTTATTGCTATAGTACTAAAGGGGCTAATGGGGCCTATTGAGGTTAAGGGCGAAACTTACAACAACGTTATGGCTGCGCAGGGCGGTGGTCTTTCCGACGAAGATCTAGCTAATGTCATTACCTATATTAGAAGAAATGCTGATTGGGGTAACGATCCAAATTTGCCGCTTGTTACTTCTGATCAGGTAAAATCTGTAAGAGAGGAAATTGATGCGAGGACATCTATGTTTACAGTAGAGGACCTTCTTAAGTTATATCCAAAGAACTAATTTAAATTGCAGATACCTTTGGCGCCTTTTAAAGGCGCCTTTTTTTATTTACTAAATACGGCTTGGTTCTGCTGGGGGAATCCGTTTCAATCCCGCCTTACGATTTATGCGTTATCTGGCAGTCGATCTAGGCGCCGAGAGTGGCCGGGTGATGCTTGGCACGCTTGAGGATGGCCGCATCTCACTCGAGGAACTTTCCCGTTTCAGCAACACCCCGATCCGCGAGGGCGATGCGATATACTGGAACATCCCGACGTTGCTGGATGGTATCCGTGAGGGTCTGGCCCGGGCGGGTGCGCTTGACCAGGTGATCACCAGCGTGAGTGCCGATGCGTGGGGTGTGGATTATGTGCTGCTAGACGAGGCCGGTGAAATCATGGAACCGGTCTTCCACTACCGCCACCCTCGCACTGCCGAGGGTGAAAAGAGGGTGCTCGCCAAAGTGGACTGGCCGACGTTGTTCGACGAGAGCGGCGTGCAGTACATGCTGCTCAACACCAGCATTCAGCTTGGCTCGGAGGAGCCGGATCGCCTGGCCAGGGCCCGCACGGTGTTGACCGTTGCCGATGCGTTCAATTACCTGCTTAGCGGGGTTGGAAAAATTGAGGTGTCCATGGCCAGCACCACCCAGCTTTACAACCCGCGCTTGGCCAAGTGGAGCGAACGCCTGATTGGTGCGCTCGATTTTCCCCGCTCGATTTTCCCCGAGGTGGCCCAGCCGGCGACCACGCTTGGCCCGCTTAAGCCGTCGTTGGTGGAGGAGAGCGGCTTGGCCAACGTCAACGTGGTGGCTTCACTTTCGCATGACACCGCCTGTGCCGTGGCGGCGTGTCCCGCCGAGAGCGATCGGTGGGCGTACATCAGTTCCGGCACATGGTCGCTCATGGGATTGGAACTTTCGGAGCCAATCGTCACCGATGCTTGTCGCGAGTTGAATTTTACCAACGAGATCGGCTACGGCGGCTCCATTCGTTTGCTCAAGAACATCATCGGCCTTTGGTTGGTGCAGGAATGTCGACGCGCCTGGGCGGCCGGGGGCAACGAATACAGCTATGCTGACCTGGCCGATTTGGCCGCATCGGCCGAACCCCACCGCTCGGTTTTGAATCCGTCTGACCCGCGTTTTCTAGCGCCAGACAACATGCCTCAGCGCATCGCGGAAACCTGCCGCGAGACCGGGCAGCCTGTACCGGAATCGCCCGGGGCAATTCTTCGCTGCGCCCTCGAGAGCCTCGCGTTGCTGTACGCGCGCACGCTGCGGGAGGCGGAAAAACTCGTCGGCTGGCAGGTGGAAAAACTGCACATCGTCGGCGGCGGCAGCCGCAACGCGCTGCTCAATCAACTCACCGCAGACGCGGTCAATATCGAGGTCGTTGCGGGGCCGACCGAGGCGACCGCATCCGGCAACGTACTTGTGCAGTCGATCGCCGCTGGAGAGGTGGCAGGTCTCGCCGAGGCCCGGCAGATTGTACGGAATTCCTTCGACACCGAATCGTTCAAGCCGAATCCCTCACCGGAACTGGAGTCCATTCGGGCTCGCTTCGACCAACTCTGCGGCAACGACCCGCTCTGACCCGGCATGGAGAAGACGCTTCAGAAATTTCTCACCGAAAATGGTGCCGAATGGGGGACGGTCGCCAGTGAACGAGTGGCGCTACACTACGGCGATATTCAGGTCGAGCATGGTCACCTCACCGAATCCGTTGCGTTGATCGACCTCACCGCCCGAGGCTGCCTCGCCGTCCTGGGAGACGATCGGGTGAAGTTCATTAACGGGCAGGTGACCAACGAGGTGGCCGGGCTGCGCCCGGGGCAGGGCTGCTACGCCGCGCTCGTCAACGCCAAAGCCAAGATGCAGGCCGACCTAAACATCTATCGCCTGGAGAATGAACTGATTTTGGACTTTGAGTCGAGCTTGTTGGAAACCGTCACGGCTCGACTCGAAAGCCACCTCGTCGCCGACCGGGTGGAACTCGTGGACGCGTCGCCGCACTTTGGGTTGCTGAGCCTACAGGGGCCGAAAACCACGGAGGCGCTTGAGTCGGTCGGACTCAAACTGCCGGACGAGTTATTCGCCCACACACAGGTGACACAGAATGAGCTTGGCGAGTGGTATCTGATGCGTAACGACCGGCTTGGCCAAGTGGGGTGCGACCTGTACATCCCCACCGCGTATTTGCCCGGAGCAGCCAAGCGTTTGGCCAAGGCCGTGGCGGGGCAGGGTGGTGGGCTGGCCGGTTGGGAGGCAATTGAAATTGCCCGAATCGAGTCCGGCATCCCTCGGTTTGGTAGCGACATGGATCAAAACACACTACCCCCCGAGGCAATCCTCGAGAGTCGGGCGATCAGCTACACTAAGGGCTGCTACATCGGGCAGGAGATCATCGCGCGAATTCGCACCTACGGTAAAGTGAACCGTACGCTGGTGGGCTATCGATTGGACGCCGAGTTGGCAGAAAGCGCCACGCTTGGTACGAAGCTAATCGATGAATCCGGAAAGGCGGCGGCGACCATCACAAGCGTGGCCCATTCGCCTGCACATGGGCCGATTGCGCTGGGCTTGGCCAAGCGCACCCACGCCGAGTTGGGACAAGTCCTGACAGCGGAGTCTCCCGCCACGGGCCAGGCCACGGTTGCCTCGCTGCCGTTCAGTTGAACCCGCTTGGCCAAGGGGGCATACCTCAAAAAAATCTTGCGTGTAACGGGGGCTTCACTTAAGAAAACCGGCCTTCGGCGCACCGTCGCCGAGGCGTTGGTGCCTCGATAGCTCAATGGTAGAGCAGTTGACTCTTAAT
>CEQU01009589.1_pt1 | contig 16538 bp, 15 predicted proteins | sample 531031 | NCBI WGS metagenome assembly CEQU01 (sample SAMEA2621216, study PRJEB7988) | marine metagenome | isolation source: saline water (ENVO:00002010), including
TACTGATTCTGGATGGTCGACAATGAGTATTATGATGCTGGCTATGTTTAATGGAATTACCACATCGATTATTCTTGAAACGATTATTTTGTCAAAACAAATGATTCTAAAGGAAGCATTCAAAGTTGCAATTGGTATGTCTTTGATTTCAATGATTTCAATGGAAGCAGCAATGAATATTGTTGATTATCTTTTGACTGGTGGAGCGATGTTAACTTGGTGGGTGATACCAATTATGCTATTTGCCGGATTCATTACTCCTTGGCCGTATAACTACTGGCGACTAAAAAAACACGGCAAAGCTTGCCATTGAGGTGTAATTATGAGCGACGTATTACCTATTGATGATGATGGAAATTTGATTGTAAGAATTGGCCATTCCCCTGACCCTGATGATGCATTCATGTTTCATGCAATGACGACTAATGCATTCCCAACACCGGGATATAATTTCGTTCATGAACTCCAAGATATAGAAACTCTGAATCACAGGGCCATGAATAAAGAATTGGAAGTATCTGCTGTTAGTATACACGCATATCCCGATATTGCTGAGGACTATGCATTAATGAATTGCGGGGCCTCCATGGGTGAAGGATATGGCCCAATGATTGTTGCTAAGAAAGGAGTATCTGAAGATGATGCGAAATCTAGTCCTATCGCAGTACCTGGTCTCAAAACCAGTGCTTATCTCGGCATCAAATTATGCTGGGGAGATTTGAATTATGAAGTCGTAGCTTTTGATGAAATAATACCAAGAATTCTTGATGGTACATACAAATCGGGGTTGATTATTCATGAAGGTCAGTTAACATATGTCGAACATGACTTGGAGGTTCTAGTTGATTTAGGAGTTTGGTGGAATGAAAAAACAGGTGGATTGCCAATGCCGTTAGGTGGCAATGTAGTTCGCAGAGATCTCGGTAAAAAAGTCATGGAAGATGTGACTAAATATACTAAGATGAGCATTGAACACTCGATTGCAAATCCGGACGTAGCCCTACAATTCGCTAAGAAATGGGGCAGGGGAATTGACGATGACACTAACCGCGAATTCGTTACTATGTATGTTAATGAAAGAACGATTGACTACAAAAATGAAGGTAGAGATTCGATTAGAAAGTTCTTACGCGAAGGGCAGGATATAGGACTAATTGATGCTAATTTTGATGTCGGTAGCGTGCAATTCATTGGCGCAGAGTAGAGTTGGTCGAATGAGTATTGCAGACAGAGTCCCTGGAGTTTCTGAATACGGTTCTGTAGACCCTGCTCCACCATCAACTGAATCGGATATTTCTGAATTAAGAAAAACCCTACTCGATGAAGATACCAAGATGTTCGAAAGAATGCGTGCTGTTTTCTCGCTTAGAAATGATCGTTCTAGTCAAGCAGTAAGTGCTTTGTGCGAAGGATTCGGCGCCAGTAGCGCATTATTGAGGCACGAATTAGCTTATGTCTTGGGGCAAATGCAAGATAATCTCGCAGTTCCAACTCTTATGGAAGTTCTTAGCAATGAGGCTGAACATGTAATGGTTAGACATGAAGCAGCCGAAGCATTAGGAGCAATTGGGGATAGATCTGCACGGCCTGTTTTAGAGAAATTCCTATCAGACCCACTTCCCGAAGTATCTGAATCATGTGAAGTAGCCCTGGATTTGCTATCTTTATGCGATGAACCTACGGAGATAGATTGGTGATACGCCACATTCAAAGACTTCATCTCTTACGCCAAATCGAGTGAGACCTATGCCGCACGAACATATTGAACTCGCACAGACCCCAAACGGTGAGATTGGGCCGCGCTGTAAAAAATGTGAAATTCGAATGACTTTTGGCGAGGCAATGGTCGTTGGGAAGAATTACTATTGCTGGGATTGCTATGTGGAAGTAACTGGAGCTGACACAGCAACTGTTGAAATTCAAAGGAAAAATCGCTTTTGGAAAGAGTGAAGATTCAAAGGTCTCCGCTGACCACCTTGCTATGAGGTGGTACAATTTCGGGTTGGGCTAGGTTTGCGCATCGTTTCACTCAGTACTACCGTACTGCAGAATTGTGGACGCCACCGCGTTTAAGGACACGCGAATGGATGTTCATCCCATTTGGAGGGGGAATGCCCCTTAGACACAAGTCGTTCTCAGACATGGATGGAGTTAGGAGATTTATTTGTGAGAGGCCGCAGCATTCATGTTTCTATTCTACTGCATATTGGAAGAAACCTCATGAATTGAAAATGGCAGACAAAGATTGGCTAGGTGCGGATTTGATTTTTGACCTAGATGGTGACCACTTGCCAGGTGTAACAGACAAGGATTTCCCAACAATGATTGAGGTAATACAAGAACAGGCTTGGTCGCTTTGGAATGATTTCTTAGAGCCAGATTTCGGGTTTAATCAAGATTTTTTGCAAGTGACATTCTCTGGACATAGAGGTTTTCACCTCCATTATAGAGACCCTAAATTCTTCCACCTAGATTCTGAAGCTAGGAGAGAACTAGTAAGTCACATTAGAGGAGAAGGTGTGGAAGTTAGTGATTTATTGGAACGTTCTCGTAATCCCAATGCAACTGGATGGGCCAAGCGTGTTGCATCAGGAATTGATTCAGTTGTGAATAAATTGGATTCAATTCACGAAGGTGACACTAAATTGCTTAAAACAATGACAGCAGGGCTTCAGGAAATGATGGATCGTGAAGGAATAAAGGGATTAAGAGGCAAGGCTAGTGTCGAAAAATTAGCTGAATTAATGCAGGCTGAAAGTCGTAGAAATCGTGTTTTAGGAGGCAGAATAACTGCTTTGAATAATCATGCTCTGCTATTTCAAAATTTGATTCGGGCTGATTCTAGTGTCGTTTTAGGTAGCGCAGGTGAAACTGACGAAGTGGTAACTATCGACACTAGACGTCAAATACGCTGGCCAGGTTCGCTGCATGGTAAAAGCGGGATGCGTGTAACAGAATTCCCACTATCTCGATTAGATCCAGATTCTAGTAATTCATTTGATTGTTTGAGCGAAGGAATTGCATTATCGCGTGATGAAATTGTCAGGGTAGAAATGGTCGTTGATGATGCCATTGCAAGATTCGATAATCGTGTCATAGATGCATCATCTGGTGAAATTATCGAAATCCATGAAGCAGGGGCCACATTCCTTGTACTGAAAGGTTGGGCTAGGTTAGTGAAATAAGTCGTAATACCATACTTCGTATGGTTCTAACAATGGTAATGTTCAAGGGCAGATTACTTCCCACCTAAACTGAGGTGCACACATGGGGCTGGGTAAGAAGAAGAAAGATGGCAATGATTTACCCCCTCCTCCGGGCCTTCCACCAATGCCAATGCCACCTGCTCCAGGAATGCCAATGCCACCTGCTCCGGGAATGCCAATGCCTCCTGCCCCTGGTATGCCAATGCCGCCACCACCGGCACCTGCAGCGCCACCTGCGCAACCAATGCCTCCTGCTCCACCAGTCGCAGCAACACCGCCGCAGACATCGCCTTCAGGTCCTCCTCCTGTACCTACTCCTCAGAATAGCGCGCCTCCAACAACTCCTCCGCCTGCACCTGCGATCGAAGCATTACCACCAAGTCCTGCTCCTGAGCCAGTTGAAATAGTTGAGGAAGAAGAATCATACTCGGGCTTGTATGCTAAAAAGAGCGGGAAACCCCTACAACAAGTATACGGTCACATAGATAGAATTAGTCAAGGTGAAATCGGTAGCCTTCTTGATAGATATTCAGACAGATTCGGACATGAGTTGGACCGCGATATCATAGTCATGCGCAAAGAAGAGCGCGACGATAAGGCTGCAGAGATTAGAGATTCTCCAACAGTTCAATTACTGAATGAAGAAGAAGAAAGTCACCTAGATGGAGAGACTTTGGTTGAATTAAATGGTCAGTTAAAGACTGTCGAAGATGAATTGAGGCGATTGAAGCCAGAATACCAATCTGCTAAAGATGAAGGAGATAGGCAATTATTACGAGAATTGCGACCTTCACTAGAAGCTTTGATGGCAGAAAGGAAATTGATTAAGGCCGTAATCGCAGGTGAAGCGGAACTTGATGAATTATTATCAACTGATGGTGATGATGATGAAGACGATGATGAGGAGTATGAAGAAGAGTCTCATGTTGCAGAGGTTGCAGATGAAGATGACGATGTGTTCCCTGAATTCGTTTCCATAATCGATTCATTCCTTGGTGAATTACCACCAGATGAAGTCACAGCATTCACTCAATCTGAAGGATTTGAAATTTATCGCCAAGTTGCATCTGACCCTGGGTCTTCATCGGAGGAAGAACGATCGGAATTCTTCTCTGTTGTTGATTCACTGCTTGGTGGTATGCCAGATGATGCAGTATTGGAATTTACCGAGAGCGATGATTTCGATGTTTACCGTGTAATCGGTGCTATGTACAGTTGATGTGAGAATATGGGATTACTTGACAAAGTTGACAATATGGACGATGCTAAACCTGCAAAGGCTAAGCCAAAGGCTGCTAAAGCGGTAGCTAAGGCTGCACCTAAAGCGGCCAAGGCTGTAGCTAAAGCCGCAAAACCTGCAAAGGCTAAGCGAGCGAAGCCTTCTAGGAACAAAGATGAATCCGTGAAGATGAGACCTACTGGTCTACCAGAAGGATATGAACTTGCAGGAAACATGGCAAGATACATTGGATGGATTATCAATTTCGCTTGGAACTTCGGTGTTGCTATTGGTCTTTTGAGCATCTTATCTACAGGAGCAGATTCAGACCTGACTATAGGATGGGCTGCTGCTGGTTTAATGATAATCGTCAATTGGCTAGTTCTACCGATTTGGACTGGCCGTAATATTGGAGAGTTCGTTTCACGTACAAAATATATGAACTCTTCAGGTAACAAACCAATTTTCCTTCATGCAGTATTGAATAACAGCATAGGATTCCTGTCGCTAATAGGATTAATTCTAATGATGGCTAACTTCCAAAACATTAGCACATCAGGTATGGTTCCGTTTAGCATTGGTGCATTCTTTATTGTATTCTGGATTTTCAACTTCTTCCTAAAGAAGAACTCAGACTTCTCACAGGGAGCATTCGATTTGGCATTTAGTTCCTATCTTGTTAAGCACGTAGCAACTGGAGAAGAATCAGGATGGTTGGCGCGATTCGAATCTCTAGGTGACTTCGGTGACAAGTGGGCTGAAAGGTCCGCAACGCGCCAAGTTAAACAGAAAGAAAAGGCAGAGAAGAAAGCAGCTAAAGCTGCAGAAATGAAAGAAGCCAAAGATTCAGATTCTCAAGAAGAAACTTCTGAGGACTGAATATGGATCGCCGAAGGGCGACATGGGATGGCTATGCCATACTTCTTTTGCTTACATCTTCAGTTATTCTTTCAATACTCACTCCATACGCAATACTGATTCTAGTCATTGTTATTCTAATTGTGATACATCAACTGTTACTACGAATTATATTCCGAGGACCTGAAAAGCGTAGTTTACCATTTTCTGATGAAAATTGGGATATAATCAAAGCCGTAAATGGCAATGTAGATGTTTATGGATTCGTAAACTATCAGGATGAAAAATCCGACATGGTTGTATTAATCCATGGTTGGCAATCGTCCTCCGAGAAATTTACAGAAAGGATGCATCTTTTTCGCAATAAGGGCTTACACACACTTTCCATTGACATGAGAGGTCATGGAATGGCTCCATCTACTAACGAATGGACCGCAGGAAAAGTCATCCAGGATGTCAAGGTAATGCTTGATAAGATAGAGCGTGATAAAATAAGAAAAATTCATTTTTACGGTCATAGCCTTGGTGGTTTCATTTGCATAGGTATGCATAATGATAGACACAACGGTTGGTGGAAAGAAGACTATGGGACATTGATGCTAGAATCGCCGATGGCTGCATATTCACCCATACTTGAACAAATGTCAGGCAGAATCTCATTTATGCTACCATTACTAAAAAAATGGGCAGTGAAGGGTTTCAAAAAGATACATCCGGAAGTTGATCATTTAGAATGGAAAGATATTGATTTCCCAGAATGGGGTTGCCCACAAGTTCCAATATTGCTAATGCAAGCAATGAAAGATAACCGATTAGGGCGATACCATTATGATTTGTTAATGTCGAAGGAACTAGATATTCAAGCACATTTAATCGAATCTCTAACCCACTCAAAAAATCGAGTTAATCAAGAGAGAGACACAATTATTGAATCTTGGATTGATAAGATGATGAATTAATCACTCTTCTTCTAACGTACTTGCTTGCTCACGAGCAAGTTCCCTCATATCTTCGTGCTCGTCTAACTCATCCACAATCTCTTCACCAAGTAGTGTTTCAATTGCGTCTTCCATTGTTACGAGTCCAGCTGTTCCTCCAAATTCATCAACAACCGCTAGAATTTGCACTTTTGATTTGAGGAATGTCTCCAAGGCTAAATCAACACTGTCCTCAACACCAATTGTTAGTAGAGGTTTCTTCATATCAAACAAAACCTTGTCCCATTCATCCATAGATGCAGCCATCAAAATATCTGAACGCAAAACAAATCCAGACAATTTATCAATGGATTCTTCGTAAACAGGCATTCTTCCAAACCTCAGGATCTTAGTATCATCAAGTACTTGCCTTATTGTCCAATCGTGTTTGAATGCTAGAGTCACGGTTCTAGGGGTCATGATGTCCTTAACAGGCATCTCACGTAATGCCAATAGGTTGTGAATCACCGTCTCTTCATCTTCCTCTAATTCACCCTCTTCTTCGCTAATATCTGCCAGAGCATGTAACTCGTCACGAGTGATTGAAGCAGACTCTGCTTTTGGTAGCAAGCGCTTGAACATTAGTAATGGAACAAAGAATGGTGTAAGCATTTTTGTCATTCCTGATAAAATGAATCCAGATGGTAAAGTCAGTTTTTTCCAATAGGCCGCACCTATTGTCTTCGGAATTATTTCTGAAAAGAATAGTACTGCTAATGTAAGGATTATCGATGCTACAGTTAGTCTATCGTCTCCCCATATCCTTGCCACTTCTGCTCCAACTCCAGCAGCACCCATAGTGTGTGCTATTGTGTTTAGAGTAAGTATTGCAGTCAGAGGTTTTACCGAATCATCTTCCTTCAACCTAGCCCATCTTGCACCATTTTTGTCACCTGACTTATTCATGATGCTCACATGCGACATCGACATCGACAATAGCACTGCTTCAAGCATTGAACATAGGAATGAAACACCCAGTGCTAGGGAACCATAAATGATTAGCATTGTGTAGTCTGCCATGGGGTTCAACGAACTCCTCGGGCAATCGGCCCATAGTGTCTGTCGAGAGTATAGTTCTTGAGTTTTCTCCACTTCAACATACACAGGACTCATGTAGTTTATTGCATCCGACAGGATAGGTGACACCTATGTCAGGAGAGCATGTTCTTGTTTGTGTTGCTTGGCCATATGCTAATGGCCCACTTCACTTAGGGCATGTTGCAGGATGCTATTTGCCACCTGATATACAGGCAAGATTCGAAAGAGCACGAGGTAATCGTGTGCTAATGGTTTCGGGCTCAGATGAACATGGCACACCAATTACAGTAGCCGCAGAGACACAAGGAGTTTCGCCTCAAGATATTGTTGACAAATATCATGCCATCAATACCAAGGCATTACTTGATTTAGGTTGTTCATGGGAACCAAATATAGATCCTAGGGGTGTTGAATTTGGTGGTTCTTTATTCAACAGAACAAGCGATAAGGAGCATTATCAAATCGTTTCTGAAAATTTTCAATCTTTGATGGAAGCTGGTTTATTCGAACGTAAGGTAATGCAGCAGTATTATGAAATTCGTGATGACGGTGGTAGATTTCTTCCAGACAGATATGTCGAAGGGGAATGTCCTACTTGTGGATACGATGGAGCTCGTGGGGACCAATGTGATGAATGTGGAGTTACTTACGAAGCGCATGAATTGAAGAATCCTAGGTCCAAGATGAACCCTGGTGCTGAAATTGTAATTCGTGATACTGAACATCTATTTTATCGACTCGATCTATTTCAAGAAGCATTAGAAGAACATGCAAATCAACAACAATCGGTTTGGAAGTCAAATGTCCGCGCCATGACAAAGCAGTGGCTGGACATGGGGTTGAGACCAAGAGCGGTTACTAGAGACCTTGATTGGGGAATACCATTGCCATTAGAAGGCGAAGAATGGGATGGAAAGTGCATCTATGTATGGTTTGAAGCAGTACAGGGTTACTATTCGTGTGCGAAATTATGGTCACAGCGCTTTGCTAATGAAAATGATTGGGAAAAATGGTGGAAAATCTCTGATGATGGAACTAGACCTAGGCACTTGTATTTCTTAGGAAAGGACAACATCCCCTTCCATACAGTTATTTGGCCTGCATTAATCATGGGATTAAATCATGCAGCTAAAGGATTAGATTCTGAATCTAAGCCTACATTACCCGGACCTGGAGAATTAAATTTAGAGGATAACGTTCCTGCCATGGAATATTTGATGCTTGCAGGCGGACAATTCTCTAAATCTCGTAAACATGCAGTGTGGCTACCTTCATTTTTGGATAGATTTGATCCAGATACACTGAGATACTACCTCTCAATAAACATGCCAGAAAATCATGATACTGATTTTAATTGGCCTGACTTTGTTGAGAAGATAAATTCGGAATTAATAGCCGCTTACGGTAATTTTGTCCATCGTGTTTTGACACTTGGAGCACGTTTACCTGAAGATAGAAAATTACCAACATTCGAAAATCTTGATTTCTGCCGTGATGAAATGGCTAAATTAGAGAAAATTCATTCTGAAGTTACTTCAAGTTTAGAACGCCACCGCTTCAAAGAAGCACTGCGCAGCATCATGACTGCTGCACAACTTGGCAACCAGATGCTTCAATCGGCTACACCATGGAAATTCTTGAAAGATTTAGATGGAGATGGTGCTGAAGAATCTATGTCCAAACTCTCTTTTGGTTGGCGCCTTTCTAGATACCTTGCTATTTTGACACAACCGTTCTTACCATTTAGTGCACAGCGGTTGTGGGATGCTTTGGGAGAGAGTGGTGTAGTTTCACAAGTAGAATGGAACTCAGCAATCGATTGGAATGTTGAATATAAGTGGAGTAATGCAGAAGCAAAACCCCTTTTCCAGAGATTAGATTTAGATGAGATTCTAGAACAAGAAAAATCTCTTGCAGAGGATGAACCATCCAAGGATGAAGACCCTAACCATAGTGTCAAGGGCGGTAAAAAGAAGAAAAAGGAAGTGAAGGAAATGCCAGAAGGAACAACACATCTCGATTTTGAGACTTTTATGGAAGTTGAATTGCGCGTTGGCAGGATTGTATCGGTCAGCGATCATGAAAATGCTGACAAACTATACGTTGTATCTATTGATGACGGTACACAAGAAGGTCGCACAATATGTGCAGGACTAAAAGAATACTATACTGCTGAGGAAATGACTGGTAAATCGGTGGTTTTCGTAGCTAACTTGAAGCCTCGGAAACTCCGAGGAGTGATGAGTGAAGGAATGATGCTAGCTGCTGATGATGGTAATGGCGGGGTCAAATTAGTCACCATTGATGGCGATATAGCAACCGGCTCGCAGGTGAGATAATCACAATCTCTCTCTGACTGCATCCATTACTTTGCGCGATAATAATCGGCATTCGTCTTGAATAACTGGAGCATTCTTTCGAATATCGGAAGCATAATCCTCAGGCAAACTACCTAGATTAATGTCAACATTAAACAAAGCACCCTTGCATGCAGCACTAGCCAACAAGCCAGCAACACCTACATCAGATACAGCATTAGCATTACCCTTGGATGCCAAATCTGGTAATAATTTCAACAACATAAGTGCTAATTCTGCAGTTTCATATGGCTTTTCGGTTGCTTTCAATGTTGCTGATCTAATCGCAGTTCTTCTGACCGAGATTTCATCATCGTTACTCTTAGGCATCTTGAATGCAGCCATAACTTCATCGAAGGCATCACTATCTTCATCTGCCAATTCCCCTGCTCTACTCATGGTTTTCACAGATGTTAACATTGCTTTTTCAGCAATATCCCATCCTTCCTGCCATTTATCTTTACCAATTGTCAAATCACACACCATAACAGTCAATGCTGAGGCTTGACCAAGTGCTATTGCAGCAGCAGTTCCGCCCCCAGGAGTAGGTGAAGATGATGCCAATGCTGCTTGAAAATCTCTTACTGTCATCTCCATCCATGGCGTTTTCATTATTCATTACCTCCTCTTAATGCCCATTCAATTATTCTCTCATTTGCATTGAATGGCCCCAATTTGTCCAAACCAAGTCCTTGAATGGCTGCATTAACTAATTCCTGTTCATCATCACAACCATCCATTGCGTACCACTTTCCAGATTCTATCATCGCAGAAAGAGGTACTAAACCAACCAATTCTGAACCGCAAGTATCTACCCCGTGGTCATTAACAATAGATTTGACAGCCTCGAAGGCAATATGCATCGGAGTTATCGATACATCACGTAAATTCATTGAGACCTGTGATATACCATGGGCTTCAAGTGGTAATCCCATTCCTTGAACCATAGGTAACATACCGGGGATACGAGTTCTTCTACCATCTTCTTGTTTGAGTAAACGACCTGTTGTACGTACCAAAGAACCAGCAATCCTAGCTGTTTTTGCATCTTCTTCATCGACATTTACATTGTATGCTACGAGTATCTGCCTCGCCCCAATTACAACTGCTCCAAATTTTTCAACAGTACTATTCCACTGTTTAGGCCCAAAGTCTGGTAAATGCGGCCCACCATTTTCAAGGCGCTGTTTGAATCCTTCATATTGTCCCTTTCTTAGATCCGAAAGTAGCTCCCTATCGGGTGATGTTGCGGCTGCACCATACAGAAATGTTGGAATTCCAAGTTCGCTAGATACTCTAATCGCTAATTCACGGGATAAATCCGCGCACTCATCCATCGTGACCCCCTCTAAAGGAACAAATGGACATACATCTACTGCACCTATACGAGGATGTTCACCTTCGTGAGTTGTCATGTCAATATGTTCGAGTGAGGCTTTGATTACTTCGAATGCTGCATTAGAAACAGCATCAGGCTCGCCTGCAATTGTTAGGACTGTTCGATTATAGTCTGCATCGGGCTCAATCCCCAAAACCCTAGCACCATCTATTCCTCTACCAGCACTACTTATCGCATCGATAATTTGCTGATTCCGACCTTCAGAAAAATTAGGTACGCATTCAACTATCCTGACCGACATAGAGTAATCGCCTAAGACGACGACTGATGAACATTACCGAATATTCAACCATATAGTGCATCTGGAGAAGAAGAAATTCCGTTTGTTTCACGCTTCTTCTTTATCCTATCAACTGCTAATTGAAGATCCTCTTGCTTGACCTTAGAACGTCCATCACGAATTGCAATCATTCCAGATTCTACAGTTGTCGCTTTCAATTCAGCACCACTGAAACCTTCAGTTTGTTCTACTACTTTCGCAATATTTACTCTCGTAGTAGACATCTTGCTGAGGTGGATGCCGAGAATGGTCTTTCTTCCATTATCATCTGGTAGTGGGATTTCGATCACCCGGTCAAATCGACCTGGGCGTAATAATGCATCATCCAATATATCTGGACGATTTGTTGCTGCAATTATTTTTACATCCTCTAGAGCATCAAATCCATCTAGTTCAGCTAATAATTGCATTAATGTGCGTTGAACTTCTCTATCACCACTAGTTGCCGAATCAAGTCTTTTTGCACCTATAGCATCAATTTCGTCTAAGAAAATTATTGCCGGAGATTTGTCCTTGGCTAGAGAGAACAACTCCCTTACCATTCGGCCACCTTCTCCGATATATTTCTGGGCAAGTTCTGACCCAACCATCCGAATAAAGGAGGCTTTAGTTTGGCTAGCAACAGCCTTAGCCAACATTGTTTTTCCACAGCCCGGTGGTCCGACTAATAGTATGCCTTTGGGAGGCTCAATTCCAACTTTCCTGAATAAGTGTGGCTTTTCTAGAGGTAATTCTATCGACTCTCGGACTTGAAGGATTTGCTCATCCAGACCACCTACATTTCCATAGTCAACATTTGGTTTCTCAATCATCTCAGCACCAGAGACCATAGGATCCCATGCATCATGTAAAATTTCAATTACGGAAAGAGTATCTTGATTCAATGCAACTCTAGCTCCTGGGCGTAACTTCTCTTTACTCAGTCTCTGATTAATGGAAACCTGGAATACTGTACCATTTGAAGAACGTACAATTGCACGCTCATCGTCCAAGATATCTTGCAGATGTCCAACAATTAGTGGCGGGTTTTTGAGTATTCTAACCTCCTCATCAAGGCGGCTCGCTCTCTTCTTAACATTGGCCAAGTCACTTTCCAATTGTATTCTCTCTGAAATTAGCCTTTGAGCATCATCACTCAAGCGAGCGTAATCAGCCTCAAGCGCTTTTAGGTCCTTATCATCCTTTGCTAAAGGTTCGCTTGAACCCTTATCAATGTCGGTTCCCATGTAATTACTACAGCGGCCACCCTTATTCAACTATGTGTGTATTATGCTAATACATGTGTACTTACGAAGCCTTGATGAACAACCGACTCAACAACCATACAGGTGGACCTATGCCAGATTGCGAACTATGCGGTGCGATGAAGGTTGGTACTAGGCCTGTAATCATGGGAAGGGCAGAAATCCAAGCATGCAAACGATGTACTGAGAAAATGGGCCTAGAAGAGAAAAAGGTCGCTCCTGGTCTTGCTAGAGTCAATAATTCAAACGCGACTTCAGGTGGCTATGGTGGAATTGGCAAAAAGGGCAAGGACATTATGTTGAGAGGAGAGAAGGAATTGGCTTCTGATTTTTCCAAAAGAGTTGTAGAAGCAAGAACATCCAAAGGTTGGGATAAACGCGAATTAGCGCGTAAGATGGCAGAGAAGATTAATGTCATCAACAATGTAGAATCAGGAAAGAGACCTACTGATGCTGTGATTCGTAAATTAGAGCGAGCTCTGGATATTGTACTGATGGTTGATGCCTCTCCTGATGAAAATCGACATGTAAACACCGGCCAATCAAGAGGATTCACCCTTGGGGATTTCTTACTAGGTGGCAAGGAATGAGTAGTTTTAATCGCGTACAAGTTCATGCTATATGGCTTGCACAAGATGATCCTAAGAAGAATACAGCCGTAAGATTATCTCGGCGAGGCGATATAGAACTTCATGAGAAATTTAACCGTCTACCACGTAGAGGGATAATTCTAGAACCTTTATGCGGCAAGGTGCTTGGACCAGAAGACCATTCATTATTGCTCGAAGAAGGAGGAGCTTTAGTTGGACTGGATTGTTCATGGGCTCAAATTGAAGATTCGGTAGAACAGGTAATGAATCGTACGAAATTGAAAGGACGCATGTTACCGCTTCTCCTTGCAGCAAATCCAGTTAATTGGGGCAAACCCAGCAAAATGACCACCGCTGAAGCATTAGCAGCCTCATTATACTTGATTGGAAGAGAAGAGCAAGCACGACAATTACTTTCTGCGTTTCGCTGGGGTGAGCAATTCTTTGTATTGAACAAGGAGCCATTAGAAGCATACAGAAACGCTAAATCATCTGCTGAACTAGTTGATTTACAGTTTGAATTCTTTGATATTGAAAGGCCTGAATAACTCGTAATTTCTATTGGCTAGAAACTATACGAGCACACATGGTCGAACGCCCAATACACCGATTGGTTGATGGTTGCGCTAGACTTGAAAGCGATGAATTGGCAGAGGAAACTATTGTTACAATTCATTGCCAAGAAGAAATAGTGGTTAGATTACTTGCATCGCCATACGACTTAGAAGATTTAGCGTATGGCCATATTTATTGTGAAAATAGAGGCGAAATTTCTTCGATTTCAGTAACCGATAACGATGTACATCTAACCGGAACAATCAGAAAACGCCCTGCTGAAGATTTACTCACTGCGGCTTGTGGTGCTTGTACAACAGGTGATATTGAAATTCCACTAGATTTGATTAACAGAACCATATCTTTAGATGCAGAACTCGGAGAAATGATGAATCAAATGAAGAAGAACCAACCAAGATTTGCAGCTACTGGAGGCGTTCATGCTGCTGCAGTATTTGATCAATCAGGAAATATATTGCTTCTAAGAGAAGACATTGGTAGGCATAACGCATTCGACAAGGTAGTAGGTGCATGTATTCGAAATAAGATCCAGCCAAAGATTGTAGGACTATCTGGAAGATTAGGTTGGGAATTAGTTGCTAAAGGGGTTCGTTCGGGAGTCGAATTGATAATCGCAGTAGGGGCAATAAGTTCAGCAGCAGAGGCATTAGCACGAGCCAGTGGGATGACATTGGTTGGTTTTGCAACGAACAAAAGTCCGGCTGTAATAGGTGATTTGAGCCGCATCATTGACAAGCCTTCGTCAACCGGTTAGTGCAATGTCAGGTCGTAAGGGTGTTTCTGCCATCACTCCTCCCGACCAAAATAATCTGAAAATCAAGAGTGTAAAATCAATAGCAGCCGGTATACCTGCTGCAACTTCTTCAATGGTTCATGGACTTAAGAAAATGGGCTTAACTAAGACCATTAAGACGCTAACTACTGTAAATCAACCCGAGGGTTTTGATTGCCCAGGTTGTGCATGGCCAGACCCCGAACATTCTACATCGTTTGAGTTCTGCGAAAATGGTGCAAAAGCAGTTGCAGATGAAGCGATGAAGGCAGCAGTCAACCCCGAATTTTTCAAAAAATATACTGTTCAAGAATTATCGCAGAAAAGTGATTATTGGCTAAATAAACAAGGTAGAATTGAGCATCCTATGGTGTTAAAACCAGGGAGTAATAATTATGAAAACATATCTTGGGATGATGCCTTTGAATTGATTTCTAATACTATTTCTGATTCTAAAGATCCTAATCGCTCAGTATTTTACACATCAGGTCGTACGTCGAACGAAGCTGCATTTCTGTACCAATTATTTGCTAGGACATTAGGCACAAATAACATGCCAGATTGTTCAAACATGTGTCATGAATCAAGTGGTAGAGGCCTTGGGGAGGCGATAGGGATTGGAAAGGGAACTGTTACTTTGGAAGATTTTGACCATGCTGAAGTCATTATGGTGATTGGCCAAAATCCCGGAACCAATCATCCAAGAATGCTTACTGCTCTTAGGGATGCTAAACGAAAAGGTGCTCAAATTATTCATGTTAACCCACTTCCTGAAACAGGTTTGGTGCGCTTTAAGCATCCTCAGGATTACATGAAATTATCATTTGGAAGCGAGGCTTTAGCAGACATCCACATGCAAGTGAAAATTGGAGGGGATGCTGCCTTAATTCACGGATTGATGAAGGTTCAATTGGAATTAGATGCACTAGACCACGAATTTATCAAAAATTCAACTACTGGATTCCAAGCATTAATCGAAAATGTAACTTCTACTTCGTGGGAACAAATCGAAACTGATTCCGGACTCACACGATTCCAAATTGAAACCGCTGGTAGAATGTTGGCTAAGTCCAATGCCTCGATTGCTTGCTGGGCCATGGGCTTGACTCAACATAGGAACGGTGTCGCTGTAATTCAAGAAGTTACCAATTTGATGCTAATGGGTGGCCATGTAGGTAAGCCAGGTGCAGGATTGTGTCCTGTACGTGGACATTCCAATGTTCAAGGAGATAGGACTGTTGGAATATGGGAGCGACCCTCAGAATCATTCCTAGAAAAGTTGGATGCTGCGTGTGGTATAACCAGTCCTCGCGAACATGGCGTTGACGTTGTAGAAGCGATAAAGCAAATGAGAAAAGGTGATGTCGATTTATTCTTCTGTATGGGCGGTAATTTCATTTCTGCAACTCCAGATACTGAAACAACCGCTTTAGGAATAAATAATGTTAAACTCACTGTTCAAGTATCTACAAAGTTGAATAGGTCTCATTTAGTTGCAGGTGATACTGCTCTAATTTTGCCATGCTTAGGGCGGACTGAAATCGATATCCAAGATTCTGGTGAACAATTTGTCACCGTTGAAAATTCAATGGGAGTTGTTCATACATCCAAAGGAGGCTTGAGACCTTGTAGCAAGCATCTACGTAGCGAGCCTTGGATAGTTGCCAGTTTGGCTACGAAAGTACTCGATGATGAAAGAGATTGGATGTCAATGGCGAGTAATTACGATCTGATTCGTGATTTGATGAGTGAAGCACTTGCTGGCTTTGAGGATTACAATGAGCGTGTTCGAGTGCCTAATGGCTTTTATCTACCAAATCCTCCTAGAGATAGTAGGACATTCAATACACCAGATAACAAAGCCCATTTTATCACTCATCCATTGCCTGATGTTTCAATTGATGATGATAAGTTTGTCATGATGACAATCAGATCTCATGACCAATATAACACTACAATTTATGACCTTCATGACAGATATCGCGGCATTCATGGCAATAGAAGAATAGTTCTAATGAATGC
>CEQU01022637.1_pt1 | contig 16522 bp, 5 predicted proteins | sample 531031 | NCBI WGS metagenome assembly CEQU01 (sample SAMEA2621216, study PRJEB7988) | marine metagenome | isolation source: saline water (ENVO:00002010), including
TCCGGTCCCTCTGGAGCTTCACCGTTGGACTCGCCATTCATTGGCAAGCCGTTTTCAGCCAGTTGTGCTGGATCAGTCGGCAGTGGCAGTTCTTTGCCTGCCATCATTTGAGCTGTTTCCAGTGGCGATGTTGGCACGAAGTTTCCAGCATCTGGAGTAGGCAGTGGCGCAGGAGGTGTGTTGGCCATCGGCTGATCGCCAGGTTCCGGACCTTCACCTTCTGCCGGCTCAGCATCACCAGCATCCATTGGCGTGTCCATCGGTGCGAGTGTTGCTGCCAGTTGAGCAGCATCCTTAATCGGCTGATTGGCAATCTCTTCCTGTTCGGTGAGAGCTTCCACTAATTCACCGATGCCAGCCAGAGCTTCTGCCTGATCAATAACGGCATCAAGCAACTGTTCTTCGGCTTCCGAAGGGTGTGGATCTTCCATTGGTTGGCCTTCGTTCATATCACCATTCATTGGCGCATTTGCAGCAGCTTCGGCCTGTTCCTCTGCAACGGCTTCCCGCGCCTCGGCGATTTGCTCAGCGGACTCCTGTCCCTGTTCAGCCAGTGCTTTCAATGCCTCAGCTGCAGCCAACTCATCTTCCAGAATTTCTTCTTTGATATCGGCGAGCACTTCAGCGCGAAGCAGCTGTCGAGCTTTTTGGGTTTCAGGGTCTACGGGCTTGCCCTCACCGTCTTCCATTGGCATATCATCAGCTGGCTCAGTTCCATCGGCCGGCTCGTCCGTGGGCTCATCAGCGGGTTCGTCGCCAGGCTCATTGTTTGGCTCGGCTGGTTCGTCACCGGTGGGCGGTTCATCGCCACCATCCTGCGGCTCGTCGCCGTCTTCCGGTGGTGCAGCGTTTTCAGCTGGTTCGTCAGCTTGTGCTTCAGCAGCTTCAGCGGCATCAGCAGCTTCTTGCAGTGCTTCACCCACACTAGGAATCTCTTCGAGGGCACGATCCGCCAGATCTTCGATCTGCTCTGCAGTAGCCGGCGTTTCCGGATTATTAGCCATCGCAACGTCGGATTTAAGGTCGGTAACTTCATCCAACTGTTCTTGAACTTCGTCGACCAACTCTTCTGCAGTAGCTAGCAGCTCTTCACGAAGCTCGTTCGCAGCGTTTTCTAGATTTTCGGCCACTGTTTCTGCCTGTTTGGCAGCATCGCTTTCTTTTTCCTCGTCGCCAGCGGCCATAGGAAGGTTTTCTGATAACTCACTTGCTTCGTTAGCAGCTTCCTGCAGCCCTTCTACGTTTTCATCGGAGAGCGGCTTGATACCTTCAGCTACGTCATTAGCGATTTCTTCGATCTTGTTAAGATCGTCTTGTGCTTGTGCAACCTGGTCTTCCGTCGGTGAGCCATCTTCATTTAGGGACTCAGCGGTCTCACGTGCTTTCGCAGCAGCTCGCTCGAGGGATTCTACGGCTCGATTCAATTCACCAACTTTTGCGGCAAGAGCGTTTTTCTTGGCTTCTTCTTCAGCAATTTCCGCTTCACCAATCGCTTCGCTTATTGCTTCACCCGCCTCATCCAAAGCGTCTTCGCTTTCTTCGGAGCCCTCTTGGAGCTCTTCGGTAGCTTCAGCAACTTCTTCAGCAGCGTTCTCGATAGCATTGGCAACATCTTCCGGTAGATTTTCATTTTCACCGGCTTCGTTTACCGATTCTTCTGCCTGTGCTTCGGTAACAGCCGCTTCTTCGGTGGATTCTTCAGCAGTCTCGATAGCTTCGGTGTTTAGCTCCTCGGCCTCTTCGAGCTTCTCGCGTGCCTCGGCCACTTCCTCGGCAATTTTGTTGTATTCTTCCGAAGACAGTTCAGGTTTAAAACCATCGATTTCTTCCAGGATCTCTTCCTGAAGCTCAGCGAGTGTGCCGATCACTTCTTCCTGCAATTCAACGGCTTCTTGTTCTTCACCTTCGAAAACGGCTTCGCGTGCTTCTGCAGCAGCATCTTCCGCACGTTCTGCTAGCTCAACAGCATCTTCGTTTGTGGCCAAAGCATTCTTGAGGCGATTGAGTTTTTCGCGGATCAGCGACTGCTCTTCCACAATGGAGTTCAACTCTTCCTCGTCTTTAAGGTCTCCGTTTTCTATTTTCTCTTTGATTTCCTCCTGGGCGGTGAGAATATCTTCGGCAGCTTCCTTGGCATCGGCATTAATCCATGCCGGATCTTCAAAGCGGCGGATTTTGCTCAGGATTTGTTCTAGCGCGTCGATGACTTCTTTTTGCGTGCCTGCGGCATCTGAAAACTCTGTGTCACCCAGCTGAGTCTCGGCTTTAGCAAGGAGACTATGAACATCTTCATTCTCAATGATCTTCGCACATTGCGTGGCCATTTTTCCAAGCTCACCACTCCAGTCAGCGACGATCTGTAGCGTGTTATCAAAGGAGGTGACTAACAGCGAGACATCTTGTTGCGATCGCGTGGTAGCCAAAATCTCTTGTTCGTTCGTTGTTGATAGTTCAACGGTGTCTTCTCTTGTGTCTGTCTGTTTAACAACTACTTCGGTGATGCGTTCTATCAACTCGGCATGTTGTCGCCTCAGTCGCAGCTTTTCCCGTTCACGAAGAAGGTCGAGTAGCACGTCCTTCATTTTGACGTGAACTGTCTTCATTAAGTCCTGCCGCTCATTTGGCTTAGCCACATCAGCCTGCATCAGCAAATCAATTACGACAGGCATTTTTTGCATGGCCAGGTCACCTAACCGGCCTCGCATAGATGTAAGGTCATCATACAGCGGCAGATCGGTAAGCTGGTTGTCCTCAAGTTGCTCAAGTTGGGTGTCGACCAGAACCTTTAATAAATCCGCAGTGAGATCTTTTGCCCGCTGTTGATTGACCTTGTATTGGTTAATAACGGTACGGTTTGCAGGCTTCGTTTCCTGGGCCTGAGCTACGCTGTTTGCGAACAAAGAAACTGAAAGAATGGCAACGAGAATCTGACGCGTCATTTGCGATCTCCGATTCCTAATTGAGCTTGAATGATTTGGTCGAGTTTCTCATCGGTTTGCGCGTCCACTTTGCGCATGGCAGCCAGAAAATCTGACCTGCTGGCAATTTCTAATACCAACGGATCAGCTTCGGTGGCTTCGCCTTCCGTGTCTCCCCGATAATCTCTAACTATTAAGGTTACCGTAACTGAATCACCTATCTCTAGAGAGAAAGTGGAAAGGTCTACCTGTGCATTGGAGTCAATGTCCATTAAAACCGCTTCCTCATCCCCCAAAGGGATGGAAATTGTCTCTGTTTGTAGCTCTTCGCCATCTCGTTCTATCAAGATTCTTGCACTTAGACCCCCGATGGCATAATCGTCAACCGCACGATATTTAATCCGTGGCTTGGCGTTTGGTAGAGCTAAATCGATTACAGTGGCAGCCGCAATTCTTGGCGGCAAATCAGGTCGTACTTGAATCACACCGCCAATAGGCCGCTCAAGCTCAATGCCGTCCAGATCTTTTACTTCGACACGGTAGTGAATAGTCTCTTGTAAATCAGCAAAAGGGTTTGCCTTTGCGTCGGCAAAAATGTTGCCTTCCTTAGGCAATACAAGCCCCCAGTTTTTATCATCATCCTTCGCTTCAACTTCGACAGGCTGGTCGTTTACAGCCAGAGTTACATTGCTAAGGCTCTTGCTCGACACAACTCTTGGTTTTATGGTTGTGCCTTCTAATACCACGCGAGAACGACTGTTCGCACTGGCCTCATGGAAGCGATGTCGGGCATACTCCGGGATGTTGACATCAAGCTCCATTTCAACAATGGGCACTGGAATGATTTGCAGCTGTTGCTTTTCCGAAACAGCGTCACCCAAAGCCACGGTGTAGTTAATATCATCGATGGCCATGTCCAACTGGCCAACAAACATCGTGCTCCCGGGCTCTTCCGGCACAAGCTTGATTCGGGAGAGCGTACCACCCTTGGTTTCGATTGTTATCTCTCCGTCTTCGGGAATAACGCCGCCTGCCTGAATTCGGAAGTGAATTGGCTTGCCATACACAGATTTGTTGCCGGGACTGACAATATCAGCAATCTTCGTTGCTGTCGGGTAGGAGACTTCATTAAACAGCATGCGCTTAAAGAAGATTTGAGCGTATTCGCCTTGCCAGACGAGCAGCAACCCTACCAGCAATACACTAATGACAGCACCACCAAAGCGCTTCCAGAGATCCGGCCGAGAAAAGCCTTCCAGATAATTCAGCCGTCCACTGACTTCGACGGTTTGCGTTACGATTGCTGCCCTCAGCTCTTCAGAGCCGTACTGATTTCTCTTCTTGTCAGCAAATTGCATCGTGGCTACGAGATCCGAAGGAATCCCCTGCTGCCTCTCAACCATCGCGGCCATCGAGACCCGACTCTCTGACTGTGCAAGGGCAGGTAATACGTGCTTCCTTAGAGACCATAAGGCGGCAATCACCACAACGCCCAAAAGCAACACTCGCTCGAACGTATCGGTGTTTAGGAATAGGTCTAAAAAGAACACCAACAATAATGCCCAAACAACCAGAGTGAGGAACACGGACAACCCACTACCAACCCGCGCAACGAAGCGAAACCGCCTTACACGGTTAACGCCTCGGTGTAGTGTGTTGATTGTTGCCATTTTTATTCCGACCAGTGTTTTTATCTCAGGTTGAAGAGTTTGCGCGCAAGCCACTCGGTGTGCATTAACAACAACAGAATTAGGAGCACCAACCAAGTATTCCATAATGGTAACTGTTGTTCGGCGGGTTCTTCTGTATCTTTAGCCTCAATTGACCGCAGAATTTCAGGTAATTCGTACAACTCCCCTTTCTTACCACCGGTTTGACTGGCTAATTGAGTTTGAAGTCCTACATTCCGAATAATCTGCTCGTTTTCACGCGATGTGGAGGTGACTTCGAACCCCAGTTCAAACTTCTCGTTTGCAATGGGATCATCTATAAGCAGGCGATAACGGCCAGGCTCATAAACCATGGTGGTCGCTTCAAAGACGTGATTGTCGCGGGTCAATGGAAGCACAATGTCTTGTAAAAAAGTTTCCTGCCCTGCCTCATTCACCATATACAGTTGTCCGGATAGCAGTTCATTCTCCAGTGGTTCGAAGTCAGCGTTGTAGGCCTCAACGGTAAATCGCACGAGATCTCCCGTGCGATAACTTGAACGATCGGTTGTAGGTGAGAATCGCTTTTGCTCGCCCAGCACGCGACCAAGTCCGAGTCGATAGATTAACTGACCCCAGAATTGCCGATAAAACCGTTCGCCGTACTTTCTCCGTAACCGCCAGGTTTCATTGAATCCAAGGTAGATTACCTCGCCTTTGCCATAGCGCCTTGAAGCAATCAAGGGTTGCAGTGATTCGTTATCAACAGCACGATCTCTTGGGTGCGTTGCCAGGACCGTAGCCAGTGGATGTGCCCTCAATACTGGCTGATACCACGGCAACGGACCAATGTTATTCCAGGCGAGATTGTTTTCAGCATCGCTGCCGCCAAGCTGCATGAAGGGGTATTCAGAAATGATCGGTGAGAGATTCAGTGCAAACTCTCCAGCCTTAGGTTTAATGGTCGGGTCGAGGACGACCGGCAACATTTCGCCAATCCGCGTCCGCGCCAGCGAGCTCAAGCCAAATCGAGGGCCTGCAATCACCACTAGGCCACCACCAAACTCTTCAACGTACTCGATCAGCAGATCCTGGAAGGCCTTGGTCATCATCTCAGCAGGAACATCACTCAACAGAATGACATCGTTTGAGAAAAACTCGCGGCGAGGCCGGACAAGCTGATCAACAAACAAGTCGTTTGTCTGCCGAACCTTGAAGTCCGCGGACCGCAGGAAGGTTCGAAAGCCGTCCTGTCCGATCAAAGGATCTCGGTGAAAGACCTCTTTTACAAATCGCCACTCCCATGTCGGCTCATATTCAACAAAGTAGAGCTTCAGTGAGTCGTCTTTAATGTTGACCTCGCGACGACCGCTGTTGTTATCGGTGTTTACTTCGCCAGCAACGGGCTCGATGGTTGCAATCAGTTCAAATCGTCCCGATTCATCTGGCTGCAACGGAATCGGCACGGTCACGGTTGGTTGATCGAGTGTTGCCGCAACGGGGGTCCCGATGGGCACCTGCTCTTCTTCGGCTCCGGCATCTCCAAGCGGGCGTGCAAAAAGCTGAATCTGTACAACCTGGCCATCGAGCCCTTGCTGCTTAATGGTTGCAGTCACTGCCGTCAGCTCATCCTGTTTAAGCACCAGCGGCGCTTCGAGCTGCACTTGCAGGTCTACCGCATCTACCGGGCCAAGGCCGATAGCAAAGACTTCGGAATTCAGCCTTCCGATAGAGTCTAATGCCGGAACCCCAGCGTTTTGAATGAAGTCACTGACAATAACAGTTCCGCCGATCCGCTGGCTACCATGACGTAAAGCAAGGTCATCGAGTGCACCACCAAGAGCCGTAATTTCAGCATCAAATGTGAGCAATTCAGCGAAATCTTTACTTGCGGGCGCCTCTTCTTCCTCAGATTCGGTCTCCAATAACCGGGCTTGATCCAGCGAGTCCATGAGATAGAACCGTAAATCAAAATCCTCTTTTATTTCGTCCAGAGTATCCGCGAGAGGGCCAGCCTGCATTGCAAGCCTGACCAGCTCGGCCCGAGTAAGCGTGGTTGGATCTGGACTTTCACCGGATTCAGGCGCTGTTAGCAGCGTTCGCATTTCAGTGACTTGTTCATTAGGCAGTTCATCGCGAGTATTCATACTGCCAGAGCCGTCGAGCAGCACTAATAGTTGTGGCTTGTGGTTTTGTGTATACGCGACCCAGATAACAGGTTCAGCCAGAACGAGAACCACGATCACCATCAAAATAGATCGCAGAACGGAAAGGAAAAACCGACGCTTGGGGCGTTTTACGAGGCCAGCTTCGGCATGCAGTTTGTAGTAGAAGTAAACCGCAAGGATGATCGCGGCGATACAGGCCAATATGACCAGAACCGGGCGCCCTTCTGCCCACGGAGCGGCAAAGCGTAGCTCAACACTTTCAATGGTGGCGCTGGAATCCAGCCCCACCATTCGGCTAATGAAGGAGTTCACTATGCGCCTCCTTCTGCTGAAAGAGCGGTTGACGCTCCGGTGCCGGAGGCTACCTTTTTGCGTTGTCGCAACAACCACATTTCCATGGCCATCATGAGCATCATCAGGATCCACAGCCATCGCCAAGAATCCGTGCCGACATATGATTGTCCGCTGAGTGTAATCGCATCGTTTGCACCTACCCAACGCGTGTTTTCGGAATTAATCCGGCCCATTAAGTCTTCTTGGCCAACGTAAACCAAGCGACTCTCCGCAGCAGGCCCATTAAACGCGAGTAAAAAGGGCGGCTCATCATCTTGCTCTTCGACGGCCGTTCGTATGATTTCGTAAAACCCTCGATACGTAGGTGAGCGAAGAACGACTCCGTACCGGTAAGTCCCGACACCCTCTACTCCGATTGGCGTACCTGTGTTCTCACCGGGGTAAACCACTTCGAAGCTGTCCCCGCGTTGCCTTGCTGGTACGGGTAACACCATACTTGCCAGTGGCCCCATCGTGCGATCGGGCAATGACCGGAGCAACAGCTGTCTGACAACTCGACTAAAGATTAATACTCCGGAATCAACGGCTACCGTGTTCCACACCGGAAATACACCGGAAGCCATCATGTAAACGTGCCCCTTGCCAATTTGACGCTGGACGGCGAAAGGCTTGCCGTTGTCAAATCGCCCAAGGACGCGAGGTGTGTTTAGAGCCACGAGTTGTTCGGGTGTGTAGCTGCTGAAATCCCGGGCCAGCGGGTTTTCCCAATTAAGCCAATTTGCCTGAAGACTTTGTGACTCAAGCAGCAAGCGTGCCTGTTCAGCCTTGTCTTCGTCGGAGAGCGTTTGTTGCTGACCAAGCTGACCCAGCCGTTCTTCGATGAGTTTTGTTTTCTCGGCAAGTGCCGAAACACGATCCAGCTCTGCTTCCGCAAAGCCATCAAGCGCATCCTCCTCCACCTCTGTCACCAGATAGAAGGATGGCGTGGAGATGATATCCCGTTGCTCCTCTTCCGAGAGCTCAAGCTTGTACAAAGGATCGTCAAATGTATTTGGATCCAGACGAAAAGCATTGGGCTCCGGGGCACCGGGCTCGGGCAGGTTACCTAGAAGATTGCCGGAAAGGGGTGCTGGCAACAGACCTTCGCCATCACGCCAGGCAGAAGCGTTCCAGGCAGCGGGATCAAACTCCGCGCCGCCGGCGATCAAGAGTTGCCCGCCCTGCTCTACGTATTCTCGCAACAGATCCTGAATAGCATCTGGCGGTGGCGCAGAGCCAGCGATTACAGCCATGCGAGCGTCTTGCAAATCTTCACGGGTGATTGTGTCTGGTGTGCGATGGATCGGGTCGACCAACTGCGGACCATCTTCTTCATCAACCGAGGTTAGCAATGCACGAAATGGAAATGACTCGCCATATCGGCTCCTGTCCGGATCTTCTTGGCTGCCCCACTGGTCAGCGAACATCACGGGTATCCGTGTTAGCACTGGTACCACGCAACAACGCACATCATCGTCCTGCAGTCGGTCGGCGGTGATCTTAAGCTCCGCTCGGTTAAAGACAGGTTGGTCAGAGGTTCCACCACTGACGAACCGATGTGTGAACACAACCTGGGAAGGTTGCTCGCGGCTGACATCGATAAATTGTTCTTCGACGGCTACATCATTGATGTACAGTGAGGCTTGAATCCGAATAGCCGGCTGCGGCCCGCGGTACTGAATTGCCCCGTGAAAGACTGCCGAGCTCTCGGTATCCGCGATGCCATCACGCAAGAAAAAATCGGTAACCCAAGTATTTTCTGGCTCCGTAGGTTGAATGGCAACCAGTTGCACTGAAGGAAGATCCTTAAAAGCATCATCAAGGGACCCCGTCGCCGAGGCTTCCTGCATATCGCTAAAAATGATCACCCGCTTGGTTTTAATATCACTGCCGTCCTCGCACTCAGCAGCAGCTTTTTCAGCAGCAACCAACAGCGACGCACTTCGGTCAACGACATCAATCCGATCGAGTGCTTCGGAGGCGTCTTCGCGAGTTGCAAATGCACCGCGCGTGTACCATTTCTTGACATCACACAATGGAACGATAGAAACGTCTGAACCTGCTGGCAGGTCTTTTATGAATTCGCGCGCTTTCTGTTTTGCTTGATCTAAAAGGGAAGGATCGAGTTCGCTGTAGCCCATCGATAAACTGTTGTCGATGACCAGCACCGCATGGACCGGCTCGCCGCTGTAAACACTATTTGCTCCGGTCGTCCAGTATGGACGAGCCATGGCAAGGACGAGGAATATGACGATGAGGGTTCGTAGAAGCAGCAAAATGAGGTCCCGCATCTCGATTGCCTTGCGATTTCTTCGCAGGGCCTCGCGCAGGAAGTTCATTGCCGCCCACTGCTTGGTGCGGTAGCGTCTGCGATTCAACAAATGAATCACAGCTGGCCCGGCGGCAGCTGCCATTGCTGTCAGGAATGAAATTTGCAGAAAACTCATGCGGTGGCCGTGTTCCTAGCGAGCTGCGTCATTTTGGGCGTCACCAAATTCACCTTCCTGGAGAATCGGCAGATACCTGTTTGGAATGCTCAATGCGAAGACAGATGTTGCAGTGCCGAACAGCTTTCCGGGAACACCGCTGACGCGGCCACCTTCCCAGGCACCGTCAACTGATTGGCTGGTTGACTTGGATTGAGATCGGACAATAGCATCTCGAATTAACGGGTAATTCTTGCGCCAGCGATCACGCCCGACCTGATAAAGCCCCTGTGCGACGTAGTACATTGTGTAGGCGTCAAAAGGAACGTAGCCAGCTCGAACCTGCATGCTGTTTTGTATGTCATTTGCAACGTGATCAAGGCTGCGCAGGATTCGGAAGTCGTCGTATTTACCGAATTCCTGCAAACAGACGGCGCCAGCTGCTGCCATTGCAGTAGTGACACGGCCCCCATTATATGTAAAGGCGCCAGGCCGATCGGCGAGTGGGTCGTTCCCGTATCGCTTTCCGTCAGGAGGGCCAAGTGCTCGATAGTAGTTTCGTACAGACTGAATGGAGAGCTCGATGACGCGTGGTGGAATGTCGAGCCCGATATCAGTGGCTCCGCGGAGTGCCTTGGCCTGCATGACTGACAATGATAGGTCGTGGCCGCGGGATCCTCGTCGTGCAACATAGTCCCAGCCACCGTCACTGCACTGGACATCACAGATTAGCTTGATTCCGCGATCCAGTGCACCACTGAGCCGCTTGTCCGGCACAGCACCATATGCCTGAGTGAGTGCAAATACAGCGAGCCCATGGTTATACATGTCTCGCCCTTCGGAGGAAATGTTTAGCAGTCCGGACGGTTTGGCATTGGTGAGGATGTAACTAATTGCCCGACTGACCGTGTCGCCATACTGGGATCTGCCAGGAGCATGGCCTGCGGCAAGAAACGCTAATGCACCAAGAGCGACCAGTCCAAGGTCGGTGCTCTGCCAGTTACCACTCGTGCCCTGATTCCGAGCAAGCCAGTCTAGGCCCCTTTCTACGCTCTTGGCACTTTCAGCGGTGATTTCCCATTCACCTTCGCCATAAACGACCGGGGTGCCAGCAAGGGCCAGCGTGCCACTGGCACCTATAAATGAACGTCGATCCATGTTTAAGGTGGGATCCTTAGGCAGGCTGGGATAGGGAGATGGCCATCCGATTTACGAAATCGAGGTGGTTGCAAAGGTGCGACATCTCTTAGATCAATGTTTAATTATACGTTGTTTGAGATGTGAATGCGCTCTTTACAGGGTCACTTAACAAATCCAGCGTACCCAAAAGTGACCGCCCCACCTCCGCCACCAGTTTTGATTTGCATCGCGGATGCACCCATTGGTAACTCAAGGTCAAGCTGATAGGGCCGAGTAAGCAAACTAAACTGCCCTGTGCCACCAATTCCGGACAACGAAGACCAAATGACCTCCTCATCAACGAGAATCTCGATGGGGCCAACCGTTGATGTGCCGGACGTCATTCCGAGTAATGCTTGAAATCGTGTGTAATCCGGATCAAGCACATAAGTTAGCGTGGTTCCCGGTGGAAAACTGTATCCTTTCTCCACAGGCAATGCCATTATCGTTAAAGGCGTTTCGTCGTTCACTTTATCAGCCGGCGGCATCTCCTCTCGGCCGGGCACAGTAAACTCTGTCGGGTTGAGCGAAGTCAATTCGATAGCTGGAGTAAGTGGCTTTCCGTTATCGGTGTCAACATAAGGCACCACCCCGAGAGAATCGAATGAAAAACCGCGCATTTGATATGTACCAGCGGTCGGCAGACTAACCTTAATGGTCAGATCGACGTCCTGACCATCCAGCGCATTGAGATCCCACGCGCGAACAGCATATGTTGCGGCCGCACCGCTTGCCGAAGCGTCACCACTGGACACAGATGCAAGTGGTTCGCCATTTACATCCACGCTGGCAACGAGCGTATTAGCTCCAGTGCCACTGCCGGTCAATGAAACTGGAATCCAGTTTGCTTCTTCGGACACGGTGACCTTGCGGGCTAGCGTTAGCACGACGTGACTCGCTTCGTAGGCTTCTTGCTGCTTAGGCTCTAATGAGGTGATCCATCTACCTTGAGCGGGATTGAACCACATGCCCAACTGAAAGCGATTTAAGTCCGCTTCCGCGATATCCCAGCCTGTAAGCTGCATCGCACGGTATTCAAGAGCCAAGTCGTTTTGGCGAGCAATATTCATGTCAATTGTGACAAGTGGCGCCATCCAGTTTACTTCGTCCCGAATATCAAACGGATCGCTCCCTGCCGGGCGACCGTCATGACCGTAATCCGTGACCAGCACGACTTGTTGAAAGCCGGTAAGCGGCACGCTGACAGCGACGGGTTCTTGTTTACCGATCAAATAACCGCTTTGCCAGGCGGGATTCTGATCAATTTGTTCGGCACCTCTCAGGATTCGCACCTGTACACAACCACCGCGATCAACGCTTTTATCAATACCTACGGATGCTGAAAAAGTAGTGGCACCCATCGGCATTGCGAAAGAGATTTCGCTGTATGAGTGGCTTCCCACCCCAAAATCGGCTACCGCCGTACCACTGGCCAGTATGCGATTACGAATGGAACGGTCTCTTTGCCACCGCCACACAAATCCGGTAGCACTACTTTCTGCAAGTGTTCTAGCAGGCAGCATCGACAGTGCGATTTGGTTGTGCTCGCGAAAACTGATCATGGCAATTTGAGCGAAATTGACGCGAATGATGTCGAGAGCCCATGTGGGCTGGACTCCGTGGTGTGGCATGCCGTTGACCGATCGCTCCGGGACTAGCATCGCTTCACGGAACGTAAGAACCGCTCCATCATCCGTCGTGATTCGCCCCAGACGACTGTCTGGAGTCGGGCACGGCGCAAGTAGGTCATCAAGGATGGCTGCTTCGGAGGTCAGGATGCTTTCTGCCGCCGGATAGAATTCAGCCACCTCGTTCCAGGCAGCACTCTCGTTTGCTTCATCATTCAACACGCGAACCCCTGAAGCGGTAAACCGATGTCGAGTGAACGGTACGACGCGGCCGTCAATGAGCACTAATTGTCCCGGCCGCAAATCGCCATTTGTTGTTTCAGCCAGAACAATTCGACGGATACGGTCGAATCGAATCCTCACCGTGCCTTCCTGTGCCAGCCAACTGTGTACCGATCCACCGAGAGATACGACGGCGTGTTCGGGCGTATTCGTATGTGGGATTTCTTCCACTACCTCTAGCACTTTACCGGGCAGCACATCCCCGTTTGTTAATTCGATGTAAGGCGCTGCTAAGGGTTTGATTTCATTGATGGTGAGGTTCTGAAAAAAGCGGATTGGGTTGGCCGGATCGGCCAATGCACGCCCATCAAGGTCTGGATTCTTTCCGAGACCATCCCAGTTTCGAATGGCTTTACCTGCAAAGACTTCGTTGTTCTTGAAGACCACGCGAAACAACGGGTCATCCTGACCAAGAGCAGAAGAGCTAAACGACAACAACAGCAGGCTCAACAATAAGCCACAACAAAGCACCGGTTGAGCCGCGCGTTCTTTTCGAGAAACAGTTTTCACATTTTGTGAGAGTATGCGGGACATGACAGGTTTCATCATTTTGGGTGAATGCGAAGCACCTGTACTTTACGGGCGCTTACATTGAAATTGGAAAATGCAATGATCTGGTCACCGTGGACAAAGCAGCGCTCCACGTCAAAGTATGTTTCGTTTCCTTCAATCGGCGAACGGTGAATCAACTGGCCTGAGTTTGGATGAATCCATCGAACATCCCGATGTTTGTCCGATGGCGGAATCGTTGCATCGGTCGGCGGTGTGAGCATCGCGGCAACAACGTAGTCATCGGAGACCCCAACAGAGCCCGGCCGCGTCCGGCAGCCATAGAACCAGCTTGGCTTCCCGGTTTCCGCGTTAATCGCAAGGATGCCATGCGTGGTAGTCACGATCACGTTATCACCGGAGACGCCGGCTACTGCACGGAGGTTCGGCTGCCACTGAACCCAGTGTATGCGACCAGTACGTGGATCCAAACGCGTGACACCGGCAAACCCAGGCGATGAAACCACAATGCTCTCATTCCAGACGATGGGATTTGAGACGACGAAGTCATCGTGAATTCCAAGATCAGTATTCTTCGGGGTAGTTGGCAGTACACGCGTCCAAAGCATGGTGCCGGTGGTCGAAACCCCATAAACAGCTCGATTAGCGTGCAATACGATTACGTTCTCGGCCAGATACGCCTGGCAGGTTTTGAATAACTCAGTGGAGATTTGAAACTGAAGCACTCGCTGAGAGGACAGGATTTCACCGTCGGTCGAAGCAACCTCGACGAGGTCTACAATCCCATAGTTAGTTCGATCGGGCTTCAACACAAAGGCATAAATGGATTTCCCAACCACGATTGGGTCGGCGAAGGGCATGCCATCAATGGGTTTTTTCCATTCGACAGCACCACTGGTCCGATTGATCATCATCCACTGGAATTGTTTTTCGAACAGCATTGGAACGAAGATCTTATCGCCAGTCAGAGCTGGCCGTGGTGGCCGTGAGTATTCGGTGGGCAGCTGATAGCCATCACCTTTAACTTCCCAAAGTGCTGCGTTGGTTTCCGCATGAATGGCCTTTAACCAACCGTGTTCGTGGATGAGAAGAAGGCTATCATCTTTTATCGTGGTGAATTCTCGGATTCGATGAGGGTGCCCGTTTAAACTTGGCAGCAATGTCAATTCGAGTGAGCGTGTAATCGTTCGGTCATTCGGATTGTGCTGTACAGCCGCTGCTGTTGGCGTAACGACGGCGTTTTCCTTTACCAAAGTGTCGATGAAAGCCTTGTAATCCGCTGCTGATTGTTCGCCAGCTGGAGTAACCACCGGCCCGCTCAGCGAATATGTTGATTGTCGGCCGGTCATCGCCATCGCGAGCATCTGCTTAGCCATCAGGTCATTTGATTGGCCGCCAGGTTGCGATAAGGCCAATGCGTATAGACGGCTCGCTTCAACAAACTGACCAGCGGAAAGCGCTTGGTCACCAAGCATCGTAGTAGCACGATTTGCTCCATCTGTGCCGGGGAATTGCATAGCTACGGCCCCAAGCGATTCACTGTCCTGTGCATCGAGCGCTTGTGTCAGACGCAACATGGCGAGATCGCTGTTTTGCGTCCGAATGATATCGGCCAGCTCCTGATTTTGAGCAACCTGATCTGCGTAGTAGACCGAGGCATCTTGATAGAGAGTCAGGGAAGAATCAACCGGCAGCACTCCTTCGGGTGCATCGCGATTAGTCATCATTGCCAGTGCGGTGTTCCAGTCATCAGACTCTATAGCTTGCCGTAACTCACTAACAGAACTAGCGGACTCGCGGTCGGTTGTTACAACCTCACGATGCTCATCCATCAATTGCGGTAGATCGTCTACTTCCGGGACGTCTTCCAAATTGCCAGCAGCAAGCCCATGTAGCCACCGGACAAAACGCCACACATGCCCAGGCTGATTAAACGTCTGGGCGCCGGTTTCCGACATCGACAGGAATTCGTATTCACGAGCGATTTCGTGAATTTCGGACCATTCACCTTTTTGATACATGTCAAACAGCACAAGCATCGTGAGAAGCGGCGGCGCAATGGGCAAGTTGTTGTATTCAGCACCGCCAGGCCCGACATCAATGCGATACCAGTCGTAAAGCAGCTTCTCCAATTCATCTACACGTGACTCGGTCCAGAGCCTTGAAGCATATAGGTCAAACATGCGATGTAAGTTCGACCAGGAGTGATCCAGAGTATCTGTTCGGCGAAGCATCATACGTTGCGGCAGATAGAGTAAGGCCCGCCGAAGCAAGTCATGGTCGTCGTGTGTTTCGACGGCGTGCTTGAGCAAGCGGATCGCGGCGTCCTGGCGCATGAGTGGAGTGGATTCGCTATGTAGCACCTTTGCATAACACGCCAGTTGCCACTTCCAGGCCGGAATGGACTCCGGGCGTTTGGCGAGCAGCGGCTCGATCGCCACGTCAGCACTCGCTGCGGTAGACTTACGTTCGGCTAATTCCGGGATTGGCGGGACTTCGTTAACAGGCAATGCAAACGCGAGCTGCTCCAGTTCATTTTTGTTGATTGCCAAAATGGAGTCGATTTTTACGGAACGAATACCAGGGCCGTTGTATCCAACAACAGCAATGCTGGTTTGATTCCGTAGCGGCAGTTGTGGATTAAGCGTTTCCTGATGCAGCGGGATCCACCGCTCACCGTCGTTGCTAAAGCTGATATTGATATAGCTGTCCGCGTAAAGTGCTTTCCACCAGATAGAGTCATCGGCGAGGATGCCGTCAAGATACTTGGTGTTTGTAAGCGTACGATCGACGGGATTGATGCAAATAACGCTTTGGTCGCCAACGTCTGTGGCAAAATAGCTGAGCCACATATCGCTTTGCGGATGCAGGAACCCAACACCGGTATTCGGTTGAAGATCTTTCATCTCGATAAGGATCTCCGTTGTTCCATCGAGATTTACGACGGTTTCAGCCCGAAATGGCCCAGCACCTTCTTCACGCACCACATTCAGCGTGCCATCAGCATTCTTATTAATAGCTGCCTTGGTCGCCTCGTCGGTGTATTGCAGCTTCCAGCCGCGTTTCGCCGCATTATTCCTTGGAGCTTCCGGGATCGTTGTTGCAAACGGTGAGGTCAGATTGTCCAAAGGGGGCAATCGAATTGGTTCAAAGTGTCGAAGACGGGATTGTGTTTGTAATGTAATTGCACCGGGCGGCGACTTCATCGGTAACGCAACCAATGGAATATTACCGCGTGCGATGACAAGGTGTCCGTCCTGATACCGCAGGTCTAATGTGCTTCGAAACGTGCGATTCCAGAGGAACTGGTCGACAACTGTTTGCACCTTCACCTGATCGGGCATGTCCGCTGCAATGTTTGCCCCGTACAGGTACAGCCCTGCCAGCCCCTCAGCGGCATCAGGTGTCTCATCCGTTCGCAAGGCGCTC
>CEQU01107197.1_pt1 | contig 16433 bp, 11 predicted proteins | sample 531031 | NCBI WGS metagenome assembly CEQU01 (sample SAMEA2621216, study PRJEB7988) | marine metagenome | isolation source: saline water (ENVO:00002010), including
CCCGGCGCAGTGTGATGCGCTCTAAGAGGGTGAGGTTAGGGTCTTCTTGGCGACGTAGTGTCCAGTGCTCCCAGCGAATGGCTTGGCGTTCGCATGCGTTGTTAACGATGTGGTCTAGCTTGTTGTTCATGTTCATTGTCATTGTTTGTTACGGTTCATGTAACGCCTTCGTTTTGCGCTACTCCTCCTCCTAGCATGATAGTGGACACGACTTGAAAACTTCTAAGCATCCTCCCCCCTTACGGAACATTTAGAGACCGGGGCTTTCCTGTCGAATGACACTTGTTTAGGGCGCCCCCGGCGACCGCCAAGTGTGCTTCGGCTGGAAAACCGGTAGCGTTAAGAATGTGACTTTGGGGAGGATGCGTGGAGTTTTCATACGGAGGGGCCACGGCCATGGAAAGAGGTCGCGCAGCGAATACTAACTCTACCAGAATGAAATAATGGGGACACTAGGCCTACGGACTAGTGTATGGGACCCATTATTTTCCATTTGGTTGAGTTCGGATGTCGAGCTGGCAGGGCGGAGGTTGATGATGATAGCAGGTTGGCGGTGACCGCCCGAAGCGAGTTCCCTCTTGTAATGTCATGCTAGGATGCAGAGGGACTTCAGACGAGCCGTCTCGGCGAGATTGAACTTGGACAAAAACCCGGAAAAATCCACCTGCCTTTTGTGGATTTTTCGTGACTACCCGGCGCAGGGAGTAGCAGCAAACTACTAGAGAATAATGGGGTTCGCCTTTAGGCGAACAACGGACCCATTATTCGCGAACTACCCTGAGCGAGCCCTCGCCGGGACGGCGCACAAAAGCCCGGAGGGTTTTGTGTAGGGGACCTCCGACCCTGCGTCCTTGTGGCTAGCAATAGGTGGGCCATTGGGAGAGGCAGTTATTTCGCTAATGGACGTGGTGTTACCTTGAAGCTGGAGCGCAAAGCGGGGCGCTAGGCCTACGGCCTAGTGCGGGACCCGCTTCCAGTTCTTTGGCCCACCTGTTGTGACGCCACTAGGAAGCGCTGGGGAGTGCGGGCGCTGTGGTGGGCGGTGTTAGCTGACTGGTTGATGGCTGTTGCGTTTGGTTAGGTGTGTTGCTCGGGGTCGATAGGTCTTGGGTGTACTAGTGCGTGTTGCGAAAAAACGCCTACATAAATCAAGACGCGCAAACCACCCTGAGGTCCCGAAAGCCGTCCACATGTGAGCGCTCGGTGCTGCCCTGTGCGTCCGCTGGCTGTAGACCCGGAAAATCGACCCGCAATCTTGGGGGTGCATGGGGGGACACGCTCGGTCACGTGATAACGTACCCCTCTCAGATATTTTTGCCTAAACAAAGGACCCTGAGTTCCTTGAGCAAGCCTGTAGCTTTCTCATCTCCCTCTAGGTGTTCAGAGAGCTTATCCAAGGTGCTTTTGATAACAGCCTTTTTGCTGATGGTCTGTATTTGACCCCAGTATTTTGAGACATCAATGACCTTCATTTTGCTTACCTTTGAGCTGTTCTTTCCAGCTAAGAGCTTTTAGTCCCTTTTTCCTGAGCCAGTCGTCGCACGCTTTGTTGACCGAAGAGGAGAGCCCGCGTAGGTAGTCGGGTTTCCTGCTATTTCGGTCTCGTCCTTTGTCGTATTTGCCTCTTTTAGCACCCATTGGTTTCGCTGGAAGCGTTGCCCCTCAGCCCTCGTTGAGAGGGCCAAGGGACTTTGCGTTACACACAACACACAACACGCAACAAAACGTATGTAGAACCTGTCTACGGACAAGCTCAAAAGTCTTTTTTGGCTACCCTGCGTCTCCTTTGTCTGGAGCGCACTTGGCGTCTGAAGCGTCTTTTCATTTTATGTTTGACAAGGGGCACTCAGGGTTACACTATGAGTGCGCTGTTGGTGGGCTTATAAGTGCTAATAACCACTTACAAACCACATTCCACATCCATTATAGGTGGATTGTTATTATTGTCCGTAGGACAGCTCTAAGTGTCCTTAGAGGGTCCCTTAGGCGTTCATATATGCCGTCTCTACAATCTCCACACCCGTATAATGGCGGGAGCTGCTAGGCTCTCAACAGCAGTTACGACCTGTTCTTCTATTTTTTCGGACAGGACTCTGCTTGTGTTGAACGATATTCCAGCCAAGTCTAGGGCACAATGGATCACTTCGTGAACTAGCGTAGCTCTGAATAACTGGCGGTCTCTGAGGACGCTAACGTGTATGTTGATACACCGTAATTCCGGGTCATATTCCGCTAGGCGACCCGGCATTTCTTCTTTGACGTGAACTGGTATGCGTATTCCGGCTACATTAAGGAACTTTGGGGGTTCTATGGTAGGCATGGCTTTACATCCAAGAAGTGGCCTTTTTCTTTTTACCGAAATAGGACTCTTCAAATTGTCTTAGTTGTTGGTCTATTTGGTCAACTTTACGCTCTCGGATGCGCTTATCAGCGTCCTGAGCCATCTGTTCGGTCCAGTATGCGACTGCCATACTGAGTGCGTCTAGGCGGTCATCGTGTGTAATGGCCCCTCTTTGGCTTGTGAGCCGGGACATTTGGTAGATTAGCTGGTATTTCAGCTGTGACTCTAGGGGGTATTTCTGAGCGCTTTCATAGTCATGTTGTATGACTTTTGGGTCAACCACCAGCCTGTGCTGGTTCATAACTGGCTCTAAAGTGTCTATGATGCGTTTCTCTTTCTGGATGTTGTGTCTGACTTCTTCGATGGTGCATGGGTGTATTTTGGTCAAGATGGGCTTGAAAAGCTCCACAAACATACCATCCCCGAAGTTACTTTCGACCACTATTGCGTTCACCTTTTGTTGTTTGGCTTTGACGCTTAGTGCCTTAAGGACATCGTCGCTATATCCTCCTTGGATTCCCCCGGCATCAACAACATACAGATACCCATTCAGCATCTTAACAATGGCGTATCCGGTCTCGTCCTTACCCCGTCCTGAGGGGTCAATGGACATCACAGAGCCTGTGTATGGGATGTAGGAGCCTATTGTTTCCATAGGGCGGTAGAAACGGTCCCCTGAGAGCCCCACATTGGGCACAGAGGAGTCCCACTCCAGTTTAGGGTCTCTGGCCCACACAAGCTTCTCAGGAGCCACCTCGGGGTCCACAGACATCACTATGAGGTCGCTAGTCTTCAGCGGGAACCTGTCGATGTCGCTCAGCCGGGTATCCAGCATGAACTGCATGGCAAACCCGGTGCGTCCGTAGGAGGCTTCTCGCTCCGCTAGGTCGATGTCAGAGAACCTGAGAGGCTCTGTAGAGGCCCCTTCGGTGTCTTCTGAGATGCATATCTCGCTTACAGCCCCGTCATACCCGGTCTGATTAGCCTTCTCCGTTATGTATTTAGCTGGCCAGATGCGCTTTCGATACCCCCGCTCAGTGAGCTTGTTGTATATGGTGTCCTCGCACTGTGGTGTTCCAAGGAACAATACTTTTGAGTCTTCATCAGGCTTGATGATTGCGTCGAACTCCTTGACCTGCTCGCCAAGCTTGTCGCGCATCCCTTGGGTGGCGCTGTTGCTGACAACCTCAATATCGTCAGCGACAATGATATCTGCGCGGGAACCCGTCAGTTGTGACGTGATTCCCAAGGATTTGACGGAGGGGGCGTGGGAGGCGGGCGCAGGTCCGACATCGAAGGAGATTTTTGAGAATCGCTGTTTGTCGTTTGGTCGGAGATGAGCGAGAAGAGGGAGTTCATGGATGAGTCTAAGTGTAAAAGTGCTGAAATCATCTGCTCTTGTTTTTGACGCAGAGACAACAAGGATGTTTTTACTTGGGTCGAGGAGGAGTTGGTGGACAACGTATGCAGAACATATCCAACTCTTACCGACTCCCCTAAAGCCTTCGATAATAACCCGTCTATCTCCTCTTTGCATGTAGTCAGCGATTTCATATTGGATATCTGTTGGGTCTGGTAGGTTAAGCTCCTTCCAGACGATGTAAAGGAAGTTGCGAAAGTCTTTGAGTTTTTCAGGGACTTCCATGTTGTTACACTTTGCGGCTGCGGTTCTTCGATTTACTCATTATGGCAAGATTGCTTTTCCTGTTGTCTCTTGCGTTCCCGTTCTTGTGATGAACGTCCCTGCCGTCGCCCTTGCTGGCTCTCTTAGCCTTAATCATCATGCGCCTAGCTTTGTTGCGCCCAGCCCTGCGCTTCTTTTGGCGCGGCTTCTTGTGGTAAGAGTCGTATTCCTGTCTGTAGTTCCTAGCCATTCGCTGCTTCGTCAAAGGGTAATATCTTAACAAGGTCCTCCATAGGGTTGTCCTTGGAGAGACCTGCGTGAATGCCATTGTCCTTCAAAAGCTGCCTAGCGGCATTGAGGTCGCTAGGAGCTGCTTCACCTGACTCAATACGCGAGATAAACTCGCCAATGAGAAGGGACTGAAGGTCTTTGAGCCTTTCTTCTTGGGTTTCTACTTGTTTCTCCATTCCTTATAAGTCTTTAGGATTAAATAACAAAGAGTAGTCACGCCTACCGCAATGCCTACCATCGAGTTTATTTCTGTCAAAGTGAACGTACCTAGCATACCTACTATACCAACCGCAGCGGGGACGTGTGTAGAATCCATGATTATCCGATGGCTTTGATTCCGATTAGTGGGCGATTGAAAACGTCCCCACTACTCCCGTCATGGTAAGCGGTCCCATGTAGATGAGCGTTGTAAGTACCGCTATACCGTCTAGCTAGAACCCTTATGACAAGTCCGCTGCTCCAATCAGAGAACGCATCGTGCCTTCCTGTTGCAGCGTTTGCCGTGTCTCCGATAACAAAGGGCCACTCAATGGTTACGCGCCCGTAGTCCATAATATCGTTCAGCATCACAGTGCATCTAGAGTCATCAACATCAACGCTTCCCAATTCTATTTTATAATGCAAGCCGCCGTGTTCCCCTGCGTGCATCCCGAACACAAACTTATAAATAATAAGCTTTGTTCCGGTAGGCGGTGTGTAGTTAATCGAAGACCCTGAAATTTCGGCATAAGTGTTAGTTAAACTAACTGCCGCTGTGACCGCTGTGGGTGTGTAAGTGCCGCTCTTTGCGACATACCCAATCCCGTCACAAGGAAGAAGAAACTCTTCAATAACTTGTCCGGGGGCGTAGTCAACCGTTCTCCCTGTGCCTCCATTGGCTACCGGAAGAGTCCCGGTAACATTAGACGCAAGGTTACAATAAGTAGTGTTAGCGGACCCCGTGCCCCCGTTCGCTGTTGGTAGCTGCCCTGACATTCCAGAGCCAAGGGTTAGTGCGCCCTTTAGGGCCGTCACCATAGTTTCAGTAGTCACAGTAGATGTCGGTATAGTCAGCGTCTTACCGCTTAGGTCCAAGGTGCTCGCCAGCTTTGAGTCTATAATGGCCCCGTCAGTTATAGTTTCTGACGTTTGCATTGTAACACCACCGCTACCGGGTGCGTCTTCTGCCGCCTCTTGTGCTGCAAATAGCCCTTGCCTGTATGCGGAGTCCAAGTCCGCTTCGCTAAGCCTAGAGCCGTTCTGAAAATCCACCAAGGCTTCTAGAGATGAAGACCTGAAGATTCTAAGGACATCCGTAGCTACAGAGCTTGCTGTGGCGCTAGGGGTAGCGGAAAGCGTGACCTTTTTGGTCGTCGTGTCCACGTCGCTAACCGTAAGCGAAGTCCAAGTAGTTCCTGCTGCTGCTCGCACCTGAACCTTGATGTCGTCTGTATTTAGATACTCAAAGGTAAACGGACCAAACACGGTTCCGGTGTGTCCGTTTTCTCCTGAGCCTGAGCCCAGCGTTATTTCTGTATATGATAAAGCCATTTGCTTGTTTGGTTAAGGTGTCTATTTATAGGGGTTAGATTGAAGCATCCTGATGTAGTCCGCTTTTAGCTCAGGAAAATCTTTGAGTATTTCTCGTTTTGCTCGACTCCTAAACGAGTCAATCACATCCGTAATAGCTCTGTTTCTAGGATGGTTTGGTCCTAGATTGTTGTCGGTAATGTCAGGAAGACTTTGATACCTCCCAGACTCGATGAGCATACGAAGAGCTTTCCTCAAAGAAGGTCCCCCATCCATTCCAGAAGCAGTCATCTCTTGCATACGGTCAAACGCTGTGTTTCCAGCTCCGTCAAAGTAATCACGTAAGTTTATCTTTTCATCTCCAGCTGTAAGCATAGGAGACATTGTAGCCCTTCCTTGTTGAAGAGCTTCCAATTCTACGTCAACACTGTCGAACGATACATCACTAGAAAAGAAGGGCCATAGACCTTTGAGACCTCCTAAGTTCTGCTTACGCCTAACTTCTCCAAGGAAGTTCCTTTGAGGCATGGGCCTAGCCGTAGTCAAAAGAGTCTCACCTACGTTAGGTCTTAAAGGCCCCATCTTTTGCATGAACTTGTCCAGAAGCTTTCTAGATTCAAGGATGGCGGGTTCTTCTTCAAATACGTTCTGAGATACATTAAGGGCATTAGGTACAAAGCCTCCAATAATGTTCCCTCCTAATTGAGGCCCAGCTTGTGTGGGGCGTCTAAGGAGGTCAAAGAATGACGAAAGGTTCTCTACATAAGATTTCTTGGTAAGGTTATCCGCCATTGAGGTGGCAATAACCCCTACAACCTTTTTAATCACGGATGCGTTCTCTTCAATGTCGTCCTCATCACCAAAGATTCCTCGTTCTTTAAGCCGAGCGCGGTCGAACCCGTGAACAATATCAACAAAGATACCAAGCATAGTAGCAAAGGGGTCCATGCGTTGGTAACTGTGCCATTTGTCTCCGATTTTAATCGAATAAGGCTGCTTACCCGCAATTTTCCACGCTTCTCTGTCAGGACCTCCTTGCGGAGAAGAACCAGTAATATTGTCTTTGATTGCCTCTACAAACATGAAGACACCACCCACAGCCATTCCAGCTGTCGAGAGTCTACCTAAATATTCAGCGGCATCTACAGAGTTACCTCTGCGAATTACGTCGTGATACTTACGAGCCAAAGCGTCTGCTTGTGGAGTTTCTACTCCCATCTTTTCGTAGACCTCCCTCATAGAGGATAACTCCACATCTGTAGGTCCCCCTTTTTTCCGATTAAGCTGCCCAGCAATGGCCGCTTTTCTGATTGTTCCGGGCTTACCTATAGGAACTGTATGAGACAGAGCGTAAGTAAGAATGTTTGCAGGAGTTCTGACAAACGGGATAACAAAGGTCAACCAAGGGCTAAAGGTTGCTAGCTTACTCAAATTCTTGGTAAGAGCATTACGTGGGTTATTAGTAAACGTCTGGACAAGAGCCCAGTCTGTTCCTGTCTCCACTAGAGCTTTCCTGCTATAGAAGTCCTGTTGGCTATAGGATTTACCCTCTGGACCTTCTAGGACGATTTCATTCTCCCTGAAGTGGCGGTCCATGTATTTCCTGACGTGCTGGCTTCTAGCTTTACCTACCAACCCCATTTTTTCCGCTTGTTGAGAGGCTTCTTTATAAATGTTCGCTTCGTTTCTGAAGCGCCCATCTTTAGTAATCAGGCCCTCAAACCCTTCCTCTACATACTCAGCTATTTTTCTAGGGTCAGTAATCCCTTTGTCATAAGCCTCCATACCAAGGAGAGTCTTTGTCCTTGCCCTAAAGTTCCACTGTTTGAAGAACTCATCACCAGCAAGCATGATTTTTTGTGGGTGCCTGATAACAGCTCCTAAAAAGTCAATAGAGTCTGCCCATCCGTTGTTCTCTAAAGTCACATTCCCATCTTCGTCAGTCACCTTTCGCTTCTTAGGCACTCCGAACTTTTGAGATGTAAAGTGTCCACTAAGGTCAACTCTATTGTCATGGTAGGCGGTATGCCCTGAGATTGACCTAGATTCTCCGGTCTTAAGAGATATCTTGGCGAACTTAAGCGCTTCAACAAAATTCTGGATGTCGAACATCGCGCTAAAGTTAGCTTTAAGTAGCTCTTTGTTCCCGGTGAGTAGCGCTCCAGTAGTGAGCTTAAAGTGACCTAGAGCCATGACCATCAAGTTACTCGTAAGGTTCACGGTCCACGTTACCGGAGAACCAAGCAGGGCGTTCAGATACCACTCTTGTGTCATCCCCATCAGGTTTCTTTCTGACGGAAGAAGCTTGGACAAAGCTGTAGCTCTTTCTACAGGGTCGTCGTGAGCAAGAGCTTTACGAATGCTCTTCATTACAGCCTTTTCGCTTCTTCCCCCTCTGAACCCTTGGTGAAGGGCGTCTGTAGCGTCTATGTCCGCTTTCAGCGCAAATTCCGAAGGGGTGTCAAAGCCTATCCTTCTAACGGGAGTAGGACGGAAGCTGCCTGTGTAGGTGTCTCCGTGGAACATCAAATACCTATGAGACATTCCCATAGAGTATTCTGTGCCAAACCTAGAGAGCATCTTATGGACATTCAGGTGGTAGTCCATTGCGCTGTATAGCTCCGCTCTGGCTTTCGCTACTGGCTCAAGCCCTTTAGCGGTGCTCTCGTCTACCGCTTTTTGGAAAGCGTGAAACTTTTCCTCTACGTGCCGCCCTGCGTCAAGAAACCCGTCAAACAAAGCAGTCTGGTCCGCACGGAACATAGCCAATTCATCTGCTCGTCCCTCAAAGTATTCTAGGTTGAGCTTCCTTGGCTCAGAGCCCGTCACGCTAGACATCAAGTCAGCGGCTTCTTGTGCAAGCTTAGACTGTGCCTTGTAGTGGTCTAGTTTTACTCGCTCAGAAGCACTGGGTGAGGGTGCGTCTGTTCTTATTTTTCTTAATACCTCGGAAGCTACCGCCATGTATTGAGCCATTAAGTCTGCTTGGTCCCCTGCGGCTCTCGCTCCGCTATAAACGGCTCTGGGGTTTTTCGGGTCCCATCCACCACTCTTCTTAAGCGTATCTTCTGCCGCTTCTCTCAGCACCGTAATTTGGTCCTCTGTTATTTTCCCTTTAAGGATATCCAGAGCAAACCTCCGCTTAGTAGCGGTATCCATAAACGAAGGTAAGACATTCTTACTCTTCAAGAAATTATCTAACTCATCTTCGTTCCACTTATGCGGTTCCAAGGACGCTTCGTCCCTGCTCGGGGGTGCTTCTTTAGGGGCAGCGCTTTCTAAAGCTTCTTCGCCTTCTTTTGGCACCCTTACGCTTTTTATTTCCCATTTACCCGTATTGCCATCCATAGTTGATTCTATATGGATGTCTCGCTTACCTTTAATATCTGGGCCTATTACCCCCAGCTTTTCGAGTTTAGTAATGACGTCCAGTGCGTCTTTAATTCCTAGCCCGAACTCGCGTTGAAGGGCTGTTGCGGTAGCGTTTTGCGTTCCTCCAATCCAAGCAGCGTATTGTGTCAACTCAGAAGGAATAGATACATCTTCACCTTCTTTTGCTATCGGCGCGGCCTCTGGTTCTTCTCGCGTCTTTCTCTCAAGACGAGGGGGCTCATCACCCGGCAGAGTCTGACGCTGGGTTGGTCTAAAGACACGCTCACCAGAAGGTAAAGTAACAACCGTGCCCCCATCTCCTCCTTCCTCCCTTGGCTTCTGCCACCAGAACTCCGGTGAAGGCTCAAGGCCCTCTGCTCCCTCCATCTCTCTTGCGCGTTCTTGTGCTTCTTTAAACTTAGAAAACGTAAGACCTTTTTCTACGTCAGGACCTCTGGATGCTGAGGCAGCTTGATATGCAGCCTCATCTTTCGCTTGTTGAGCTTCTAGTTCTTCTCGCTTTTTACCTCTTCGATACAGATTACCGAGATGCGCCCACAAATCGTCTGCGGTAGCGGTTTGTCCGTCTTTTCCCGGTATTAGACCCGCTCCTCCCATTTCCTTTGCTATTTCATCAGGAACCCGCCCCGTTGGTCCAAAAATCCTTCTATGAATCTTGTTAATTGCGCCCCCTCCACCAAACATTCCCTCTTCAAACCCTTCATACATATCAGGGTGCTTTTTCCTTCCTTTTTTGGGGTGCATGATTCCCCCGCCAGATATTATATACCATTCTTCCGTGTCCTTAAACGGAACATGTGCGTCTATTTCGTCGGGTCGCCTCGATAGCACCTCCGCTAAAGACATCATCTCCCTGTCCGCTGCCGCAATCTCCTCCATGCTTCTGACGCGAGCTAGGCCAAGTCTTTCCAATTCTTCTTTAAGAACAGGAACAACCCTACCCTCGTCGGTAGGCAGGAAGGCGTAATCATCCGGGTCTTTCTTGTGAGTGTTGATGACACCACTACGCGCTGTCCTTTCGTTTGCGTAAGAAGAGCCCTTCTTGGGACGCAAGAAAGTCTCTCCTCTTTTTTGCCAAGGCTGAAAAGGTGAAGACTGCTCTGCGGCTTTTACTTTAACAGCTTCTGGAATCCCTGCGTTCTGGGCCTCAGTAGAGAGACGAAACTGAGCTTGAATCAAAGCTTTAGCTTCGTTTGGGTCGATGGGGTTGCGCTCAATAGCTTCTTGAAGGTCCGCAGCGGGGTCAGGGTCTTCTCCTCTGGCTGCTCTTTCTTGAGCGCTCTTTGCGGCATCGGGGTGCCTTTTCAGTAGCTTAAACAACCCCTTACCTGCCGCCACTCCTCCAACAACAGCAGAACCAACAAAGAACCCTTCAATCATGTTCTTAATTCTGCCTTCAATTTCTGAGTGCCGTTCTTCGGGCTCATTAGGGTCGTGAGCAAGCCACTTGATAATTTCAGGCGAGTCCTCGCCGCCCATCTTGGTTAACAAATTAGAAAGACGAAATTCCTGCCCTTTAAAAGCCATGAGGTCTGAAACAGCACCCACAGCTGACATTTCGGCAAACTGACGGCTTTTCTTTTTGACGCTTTTGAGAAGCTTAAGCTCCTTAGCTGAGAAGTTCTTTTTTCCCTTTACGGTATTATTAGCAATTACACGGGCGGCTTGCCCCGCTGTGCTTTTACCTCCTTTAGCGGCCTTAGCAGCCTTAGCAGCTAGCGTAGCGGCCTTGTGCGCTTTAGCAGCTCCCAGAGCTTGCATACCGGGAACGAAGAAAGTCGCAAACTGAAGAAATCCTTCAACTAAACCACCCGGAAGAGTAGTGCTTTTATCGAACCAGTTCTCTCCCCAACCTCCATGCCCACGGTCCCAGTCAGCGAGTAAGTCGTCTCCGGTAGCCCAATCCGCAAGGTCGTAGGCGCTTTCAGCTAGACCGCCTAGAGCGGCTAAAGGGGAACGAGCAATGTCTCCAAGATAGTCTCCTACATTCTTTTTCTCCTTTTGCCCTCTAGTGCCGAGGTCTTCATGCCACTCTTGCTCTTCCACGCCCTCCGTAGGAGTTTCTTCTCCTAGCATAGGGCTATTATCGGAATCCAAAGGAGAGCCTCCTTCAGAAGTTCCTCTACCTAAAGAACTAGGTTCTGTGGTAGCCTTGCCTAGAGTGTTTAGCGTCTTACCTATATTCATGTCTTAAAATTCTATTTTCTTCTGAGAGCCCCGATTTTAAGCATCGCTTTGTATTCGGGTCTTTGCATTTGAGATTCGTGAAAAGAGTCCCAGTCCCCTTCTCCCTTTTCGTTCTTAAACCCGAACATAAGCGCTATGTCAGATAGTTGCTCATCAGAAGCTCCAAGTTTAGTCTTAACCTGCTCCTTAGAAAGCTGGGTGTAGCGTATTGAGTCTTTGGCGTTCTTGCTTTTTGATTCGTCGGTATAAACAAGTCCTTCAAATAAAGGCTGGTGCATTTCAATAAAGCCGTGCGACAAAGTAACATGTGGTTTTGTAGTCGTATTATGCTCTCGCATAGCGAGCTTAAAAGCTACACTGGGCTCACCGAGCACAAGACTCTCAGCTGTCGCAATCGTGTGCCTTCGGTTTTTTCTTTCTAGCGCTGTTAAATTAGCGCTATTAACCGCATCTTTTCTTACCATGCTAAGTATAGTAGGCGCATCTACGACATTACTGTAGAGTCTAGTTGTCTTAGTTTGTAAATCTGTAAAGAAAGGCGCTAAGCGTGCTATTTCTCCGGTTTGATAGTCTTCCATAGTAATCATTCCTGCTTCCCCTTTTCTCCCTTTACTCCAAGTCCAATTAGTGAATGGAACGCCCCAACTAAACACCCCCGGTTTAAATTTGCCCTCGTTTAGTATCGTAAGTCTTTTTTGAAGCACCGCGCCGAGTTCTTGAAAGGGCGCTCCTAGCAAGTCACCATGCGCTTTTAAATCTGCTCTTTGCCAAGGAGATGGGGATAAATAATTTTTAACTCCTGCCTTAAGATGCCTGTGGTAAGATGTAGTTTCCGCTAGGTAATTTTTAATTGACTGTATTTGAGCAGCAGGAGTGGCTTTATTAGCTTCAGCACTAGCAGCAGAAGCGATATACCTAGTTTCTAAGTATTCGTCAGCTTTAGTAGTGTCAATAGACATTGTAAGCATTTTAGGGTCCGTTTCGGGAGCAGCTGACTCAAGCTTTATCGGGCCTTCCCAATATAGTTCTTCTATTCGCCCTCCTCCCAGTTGGAGCATAGCTGGCTGAACCTCCCTACGCTCTCTTCGTTTCCCAATTTTAGTTCCTCTTTGTCTCCGTAGGCTTATTTCTTCATCGGACATTGGCCCAGCATAATCAGGGACCTCCTCGTCTGGTTTTCCGTCTCCGTCAGTGTCTACAACTAGAACCTGTTCCTTTTTACCAAGTCGATGCCTTAACAGCGCGCTTGCAGCTGCTCTGTCTTCGTTGACTCCTTGTATGAAAGATTCCCTCAACTCTTCAAACCCGCGAAGCTCTTTCCTTCTATCCTCATCTTCTTTTACGCGCCTCTTTAGAAAATCATGGTATACATTAGGAGTAGACTTCCAAAGCTCTTCCATTGCGTCTCTCAAAGCATTGTCAATCTCATCCGAGGTCACCGCTCTTCCTTCCGCTCGCGCTTCTTTTCTGAGTCTTGTTATGGTTTCGGTAGCTAGCTTGTTTTCTTCTTTATTCAACGTCTCTACAACTTCAGACAGCTCCCCCATTGCGTTTCCTGAAAGCCGGGTAACGCTATTTCTGTCCCCATCTGCGCCTTCTTGGTTTAAGAACAAAATACGATTAGCTAGAGCGTATTCGGGAGTATTGGGGTCTAGGTCTTCAAGTAGTCCTCTCAAAGAAACAGCCATCTCGGTATCTTTGGCTCTATTTCTCCACCATGATTGGTTTTTAGCAGAATATAGCTCGTCTTTTCTTTGAGCTTCGTCGTGATTAGCTACAGAGCCCATAAGCGCATCTGCTTCTACCGCTGCTTCAGCATTAGAAAGCTGTTTAAAGCTAGCCAAGTATTCTTCTAGTTCTGGGCTATCTTTTAAATGTTCAGGCATAGAAGAGCGAATAGTCTCTGCTAGCTCTTCCGAAGAAGGGACCCCCTCTCCGGTAAAAGCTCCTGCTACGCTGTTTCTAAACGAGGACGCTGCGTCTTCTCCTGTGGGCATTGTAAGCGCTAAAGAGATAGCGTCTCTATTGATTCGCATAGACGCCTCGCGAGCTGTGGCTTTTCTAGACTCATCCTCTCTTACCGCGACCAAAGCTCGGTCTAGGCTGGTTATGATGTCACGTCCTACCCGATGCTCGCTTGCCTTTTCTCCGTCCCAAGTAAGCTTATCCAACATGTCCGGCACGTTAACCAATGCTCTTAGAATCCCCGGTTCTTTTTCTGCAACAGCTTCAGCCACTAAGTTGTTCAGTGTCTTCATTTGCCTACCCTGCGGTTTGACGATTAAGTTTTTAAAGGCAACGCTATTAGTTATGTCCGCAGCCTCTTCATCTCCTGTAAACTTTTCGACTGCCTGAAGGGCGATACTAATACCCATTCTTACTTGAGCACTAGTAGGACTATTGGTGCCGATTCCCTCAGGGTCTAGTGGAGGGTCTTCGGTTTCTATTTGAGGGTTAAGAAGAGAGTCAACAACAGTGGGTAGGTCAACGCCGTGCTTTTTTAGCTCCCGTGTAACCGCGCTTTGTTGTTTTGGGTTAAGGTCTCCAAGAGCTTTTATAAGTCCTTCTGTTTCTTCTCCACTAGCGGGTGCTTCTATGTGCGTGGTGTCGATGTCTTCAGGTAAAAATCCAAACTCACTAATGTCAGCGGTTTCTGTGTTATTTAAGTCTCTAGCTGTGTTTTCAGAGTCCTTTTCTTCAGCCGCCGTCATTATAGACTCAGCGTGCTTTTCCAGAACTTCTAGATTGAATTGCTGAGTAGACTCCAAAAGACCTCTAGCGACACTTGAACTAGGGTTGATTTTCTTTTCTTCCAGCCACTCCTCAGCCCACCCTCTTATCATCTCTTTGATGTCTTCTTTATTAGTAGGAAGAGGAATATCAGAATTCTTTATGCTTTCTAGGTGGTCTTTTACTCTCTGGTTTATCTCCGCCTTATAAAGGGGGGAAAGGCGAGCACCAGTAGCTAGGTGTATTCTTTCGTCAGCAAGTAAATCATCTCTAAGGTCTTTGTCCTTGGATACCTCATGCTCAGCTGCTTCTACTCTTTTTCTTTGGCGCTCTTGGAGGTCTTGTAGTTGCGTAGCAAAATTAAACAACCCCTCATCATCTAAGTCCGCAAGGAGCTTGTCTTGATACATATCAAGATTATCAAGAGCGATGCGGTCGTTCTGAAGGTCTTGCTGAATGATGCGCTCATCTACCGCTTTAGTGGCCAAGCCAATAGAAGCGATGCTCTGGTTTACCTGTTTCAGCTTTTCTCCTTCAGAGAACTTTTCAAATTCAAGAGCCTTCCCTCTTTGGGCGATTTCCTCTTTTTTGAACAGGTAATCGTTGTATTGGTTCATCAACCCACTAACTCCCGACAGGGCGCTAGCCATGCGTCCTAAGCTAGTTTCAGAGGCTGGGGTGGTTCCGGGTATTTCTACCCTACCCTGAGCGGAGCCTTCACGCACCGCCCCTCTAAAGGGGCCGAATTGTCTGATGGAAGCTGGGTTTACTTGTACTCTAGCTTCCTGCTGGCTGAGCAGTTTTCTCCATCTTTTTCTTTCTTCAGGACTCATTTATTTAGTTTCTTGGAGGACCGTAATTGGGAATCGCTAGACGAGAGCGGGCGTGACCTGCATTCCGTAGTCTTTGCCCTTCTGTTTGCACTTCAGCAAGGCGCGTAGCGGCTGCTTGTCTACCAGTACTTGCTATAGCGGCTTGTGTTCGCGCAACTTCTGTAGCCCTTCTCGCGGCATACAGGTCGTTTTGGGCGCTAAAGTTAGCTCGCTGAGATTCGTATAGCTGCCCTTGTTGGTAGGCTCCTAGCGAATTACCTAGCGTCTGCATTCCTATACCAAGTAAATCAGGCCCTTCAATAGGAGGATTGAGTCTCCTCCAATCTTGAGTAAACCGCATCGAGGCTCCTTCTTGTGCAAGCCCTAGCGCGGTTACTTGGGCTTTTTCTGACAAAGAAGCCATAACCTTATATTCTAGCACTTCATTCCTGAGGTTATCTAGCGCTATACCTACTGAGCTGCCTTCAACACCGCTTTCAGCTGCCGCTGTGGTTCCTCTGGAAATTTGTTCATCACCTTCTCTTTGCGCTTCGGCTGCTTCTAAAGCGGCTGAAATATTAGCCTCATCTTGCGCCCTAGCTTGCTCAGTGTTTGTGTGAGCATATTGAGCAGCAAGGTCGTTAGAGGCTTGCTCTTGAGCCGCTGCTTGAGCTTTTGCGGCTCTAGACTGAGCCACTACTTGCGCTACGCCAGAGCCCACAGAAGAGGCTACCGATAAAGCGGTTAGCATAGGTGGTGGAATGCACATATTAAAGTTTGTCTCTTGTTATAGTAAATTTACGGAAAGATTCTCCGTTGATAATTAAAGGGGCGCTGAGCGTTGCTCCGCACCATTCAAGCCACTTAAGGCATATAAAGTTTTCTGCGTGTATGTAGTTTGATACCTGACCATATAATTCAGTTAAGGCCCATACCCATTTACGACAATGCTTAATAAAGTCCTTGGAGTAAGCGTCAACTTCAGGAGAGCCTAGCATCCAAATATAAGGGTCTTTAGGTCTCCCTGCCCCAAAAATAGCCATGACGCTACCGTGCTTGGTGACAACGGTTAGCGTTATGTCATCTTCGGTGAATGCCTTATTCAGAGCGTCTTCAGGTGTGCTTTTGAAACAAGCAACCTCAACCTTATCCATCTCCCTGAGATTCTCCTTAAGCTCTTTTATATGAGCTTCTGTGGTGACTCTTATAGAGTGCCCCTCTGGAGTAGTCTCAACGACGCTATCCATACCTTCTGGAACGCTGATGGACAAAGGATTCAAATTCCGCGCTTTGAAGATTGCAGGGTAGAGCGCTGGAGTTTTCTACCGTGATTTCTGTTTTTTCCGGGTTAGTGAACACAGGGAACCTGAACTCCGCGCTTTCCAAGGGAAGAGTTCCAATAGTAGACGAACCCACTACAACAGAATTATAGGCCACTTCTGATGTGTCTCTTAGATAGGGGGTAACCTTAACAACGAAATGAGCCGTCTTGTTAAAGAACAGCGTTCCGTTGCGAATCATCATTCTACCTGAGTTGGTGGGTGTC
>CEQU01070377.1_pt1 | contig 16389 bp, 14 predicted proteins | sample 531031 | NCBI WGS metagenome assembly CEQU01 (sample SAMEA2621216, study PRJEB7988) | marine metagenome | isolation source: saline water (ENVO:00002010), including
ACGACGCCCGCTCAACACCCCGACTCATCGGTGGATCGAGGCTAAACCGCGGCCAACCGAACACCGCGGCAGCGGTTCGGTCAGCGGACACACCCGCACGGTCACTGGGATCCAAGGGCGAGCATGCCCGAGGGGTCGCGATTACCCGGCCCGTTGAAACTTTGCGCTCAGGTACGTCTTACGCAACACCAACTCGGCGCCAGCGCCACCTCCGGCGAACTACAGAATCAATGACACGCAAAGCGTGGAAGACGATCCCGCCCCTGTTGGCGAGCCCCGAGATTCCGCGGAGACTCGTCACAAGATCAGTGGCACAAACTACAGATTCCTTGTCATCGGACATCGCTCGGTCGTTGTAGAGCGAGGCGAACACACGACGGATCGCGCTCAGGATGTTCTCGATGCCGCCGATGTTGAGGAACGTCTCCTGCTGACCGGCGAACGAGGCGTCGGGGAGGTCTTCGGCGGTGGCGCTGGAGCGAACAGCCCACGTGACCGCCGTGGGATCGGACTCACCCGCGACGAGGTCCGCGTAGGCCGAGCGGATGTCGGCTTCGAGGTCGGCGGGGAACGGCTGCTCCTCTATCCAGGCACGAACACGCGCGCCCAGGTGGGTGAGCGCCGCGACGTCGTCGATATCGATGCCCTCGACGGCGGCGCGGATGCGAGCGTCGAGCTCGCCCGCGGCGAGAAACCGCGCGAAGGCGTCGGCGGTCGTGGCGAAGCCCGGGGGAACCCGGATGCCCGCGGACGCCAGGTGAGACACCATCTCGCCGAGCGACGCATTCTTGCCGCCCACCTGGGCGAGGTCGTTCATGCCGATCTCGTCGAAACGCAGGATGTTGGTCATGGGGCGGGCCTTTCGTGGGGTCGGTCGCGCAGATTCATGGACTGCAGGATCACGGCGGACATCTCCTCGACGCTGCGGGTCGCGGAGCTGAGGAACGGAAGGTGCGTGCGGCGGTAGAGGTCTTCGGCCCGGCGGAGCTCGAGCGTGCACTGGGCGAGGCTCGCGTAGGTGGAGTTCGGGCGGCGCTCGTGGCGCACCTGGCTGAGACGGAGCGGAGTGGTGGTCAGCCCGAAGCAGCGGTCTGCGTGCGGGGCGACGATGCGCGGCAGACCGTCGGTCGGAAAGTCGTCGTCAGTGAGCGGATAGTTCGCGACAAGGAGCCCGTAGTGGAGGGCCAGGTACATCGTCGTCGGCGTCTTCCCGCACCGCGAGGGCGCGACGATGATCACATCGGCGCTCGCCAGGTCGCGCCCGCTCTGGCCGTCGTCGTGTTCGATCGCGTACTCAACGGCCCGCATGCGGCGGAAGTACTGCTCGAGGTCCCCGAGCCCGTGGTACTGCCCGGAGCGCGTCTCGGCGGTGGCACCGAGCTCGGCCTCGAGCTCGGTGAAATGCCCCGCCAACAGGTCGATCACCACGGCGCCGGCCCCCGCGAGACGAGACCGGATGCCGGCATCCTTCACCGTCGCGAAGACGATCGGGGCACCGCCGGCTTGCGCGCAGCGTCGCAGGTGCCCGACCACCGCATCGACCGCGGTGACGCTGCCGAGGAAGGGGACCGTGTGACGCTCGAAGCGCGCATCCGGGAAGTTGGCGAGCAGCGCACTGCCCAGGGTCTCGGCCGTGATACCGGTGTTGTCCGACACGAAGAACACGGCTCGCACGGCAGAGCCAGACGCTGGACGCGGCGCTATGGCAGACACGAGGGATGCGTCAGGTGTCGTCGGGGCCATGCGATGACGCTAAGGGCAAGATCCAGCGTCCTGACGGGTCATGTTGACGGAAGATCTGCGTTTCTTACCGCTCGGTCAAGTAGTCGTTCCACGTGCAAGGCCGCCATCGGCGGACCCGCAGCGCTCGAGCCGTCGCTAGAGTGGCGGCATGGCGACGGTGCTCTTCTGCCCGGTCACGTTCAACCTCGCTGAAACGACCCGCATGATCCAGGTCGCACGAGCCCTGGATCCTCGACACGACGCGGTCTTCCTCGGGTATGAACCCGACTTCGCCGACCTCATCCGTGATGCGGGGTTCGACTATCGCGCCTGCCGTCCCTCGTGGTCCCGGGAAGAGCGCGACCAGGCCCTCGCCTTCGACCAGGGGAGGGCGATCCGTAGCCCGTTCACGACCGAGCTGGTCAGCGCCCGCGTGGCGGTCGAGCGGCACCTCGTGCGCGAGACCGGAGCGAAGGCGATGGTGACGGGTTCGAATCTCACGTCCTTCATCTCGGCCCGTGCCGAGGGCATCCCGCTGTTCTATCCGGTGCCGTACGCCCTCACCGATGCGCAGGTGTCGGCGGCCGTGCACATGGGCTTCGTCTCCGGGAAGGGCGCGATCGCCCGCGTCGCCGACCGGGTGGCGACCGCGGTTTTCCGATGGATCTACACGACCGCACCCCTGGCACCCCGCGCGTTCACGCGCGTCGCGAAAGCCAATGGCGTGCCTCCGCTGCGCACCGTCGGGTCGCTGCTGACCGCCGACCGGAACCTCCTGACCGAGATGCCGTGGGAACTGGAGGGCATCGACCTGCCTGCCGGGTTCGAACGGGTCGGACCGATCTTCGCGCACATCGACGCACCGATCCCCGCGGTGGTCGAAGAACTCGCCCGCGAAGACACCCCGCTCGTGTACCTGGCCCTCGGCAGCTCGGCCGACCGGCGCCTCGCGCTCACCCTCACCGGCGCGCTCGGCACCCTCCCCGTCAACGTCGTCGCGCCCATCCGTCACTACCTCCGGCCCGACGACACCGTGCCCGAGAACATCCATGTCACCGATCTGCTGCCCGCACACCGGTTGGGCGGGCTCGTCGACGCGGCCGTCATCCACGGTGGCCAGGGCACGGTGCAGACCGCCTGTGCCACCGGTGTGCCTTTCGTCGGGATGGGCCTGCAGCCCGAGCAGACGTGGCATGTGCGGGCGTGCGCGTCCCGCGGCAACGCGATCGCCCTGTCACGGAAGGATGCGGGCACGCCGGCCTTCCTCGACGCCGTGCGGCACGTGCTCGCCGACCCGGGCATCCGTCTGGCGGCCGACGAGGTGCGCGACGCCTACGAGGGCGCCGACGGCGCCGCCGCGACCGCGCGCCTCATCGAGGCGGCCCTCGCCGCCTGAGTCGCGTTCCGCGGGAGACGCGGATCAGTGCGGCGCGAGGGTGAACGACGACACCGTGGGCGCCGACGTGGCGGCCACCTGCAGCCCCACCGTCATCGTCTGACCCGGCGAGAGGGATGCGGCCCACCCCGCACCGTCGCACGTGATCGTGCTGCCGGCGAGGGAGCAGTCCATGCCCCACGCGTTGACGATCCCCGTCGCTGTCGGCGAGGTCCACGACGCCGTCCACCCGGATTGGTGCGACGCCGCGGTGACCACGACATTCGCGACGTAGCCCTGTCCCCAGACGCTGGTGGGCTCGAGCGATCCCGACAGCGCAGCCGGGCCCGGCGTCACCGTGGGCGTGGGGGCCGGCATCGGCGTGAGGGTCGGGGTCGGCGTGGGGGTCGACGTCGGCGTGAGGGTCGGGGTCGGGGTCGGCGTGGGCGTCGGCGTCGGCGTGGCGCTCGGGCTGGGCGAGACGGTGGGCGTCGGGACCGGCCCGACGCTTTGGGCCAGCAACGGCGCGAGGGCGGCGACCTTGTCGGCTTCCGGGGTGCGCCAGTCGTCGGCGACGATGCCGCCGGTGTCGCCCGAATTGGGGTTGAACGACCAGAAGGCGAAGCTCATGTCGTTCTCGTCGAGGTAGGCGATGATCTCGTCGAACCACAGCCGGTCGCTGTCGGTCTCGAGCTTGGTCCCGAACTCGCCGAGCAGCACCGGCGCGATGCCCTGCTTCTGGATATAGCCCCAGTTGGTGTCCCACACCGAGGTGAGGTTGTCCGGGTAGTCCGACGCACCGAACCAGTTCTGCCACGCGACCGACGCCGGGTAATCGTGCGGCGAGTAGACGACGCGATCGGCGACCTCGAGCACCACCGGGTCATCGGCGACACCGCGCAGGCCCCCGCCCCACCACGTCCAGCTCCCGTCGACGTCGCGACCGACACCCTCCACGATGATGAGCAGGTTCGGGTTCGCGGCGAGCACCGCGTTGCCGGCTCGCGTTGCCGCAGCCGGCCAGTCGACGCTCGCGTCGCCGCATCCCCAGCACGCGCTGTCGTGGGGCTCGTTGTGCAGATCGGCGCCGATCACCGTCGGATCGTCGGCGTAGCGCTCGGCGAGCATCACCCAATCGTCGATCCACTGCTGTTCGTCGACCTCCGAGGTGTACCAGAGCGAGGACTGTCCCGAGGTGGTCGGACGGTGGCGATCGAGGATCACATCGAGCCCGTACGCGCTTGCGCGGTCGATGACCGCGTCCATCACCTGCAACGGCGTGAGGCCCACGAGGTCGGGATTGGCGTTCGCGTCGATGGAGGATGTGCTCGATGCGGTGAGGCACTCGTTGGCGTAGGGCAGGCGGATCGCGTTGAATCCCAGCCCCGCGATGGTCTGCAGCCCCTCATCGAGTGAGATCGTCCACAGGCCGTGCGGCGCACAGTTGGACGTTTCGAGACCGAGCCAGGACACGGCACGGATGGTGTGCGCCTCTCCCGCCTCGGTGACGATGCGTGCACCGTCGGTGTGCAGCCAGCCGGACTCGGAGGCGGATGCGGGCGCCGAGACGACGCCGAACCCGGCGACGAGGGCGACCGCGGCCAGAAGGGCGCTTGCGCGAGAACGCAGGCGCGTGGGGATCCGCTGTGACATCGATGCGCCCTCCGCTTCCCTCCCCAGCGAGAGACCACCGTAGCGCGTCCGCCGTTTCGCGCGGGTGAATTCCTCAGGCGAGCGGTTCGGTGAACGGCTCCTGCGCGGGGTCGGCGGGGGGATGAGGCCCGTCCGCGGCCGGCTCGCCGGCAGCGGCGTCCTCGTTCGGGTTCGCCTCCGACCGCGGTGCGGTCTGCACCGCACCGATACTTGCGACGATCACGAGTCCGATCCCGACGACCTCGAGCCAGGACAGAAGCTGACCGAGAAGGAGGAACCCGGCGAGGGCCGCGGTGGCGGGCGCAAGGCTCATGAGGATCGCGAACGCCGCCGCGGGCAGACGGCGCAGCGCCACGAGCTCGAAGGCGTAGGGGATCGTCGACGACAGCAGCGCGACGGCGGCACCGAGACCGAGCAGCTCCGGCCGCAAAATCGCCTCGCCGGCCGATGCGATGCCGAACGGCAGCGCGATCACCGCTCCCGCGGTCATCGCCAGGGTCAGCCCCTCGAGCTTCGGGAATTCCCGCCCGACGCGCGCCGAGGCGACGATGTAGAACGCCCAGCTCGCGGCGGCCCCGAGGGCGAAGAGCACGCCGATCGGATCGAGGCGCTCCCATCCGCCTCCGCCGAGCGCGACCACACCCATGAGGGCGATCGCCGCCCACAGCCACGCGGATGCGCGACGGCTCGCGATGATCGACAGCGTGAGCGGACCCAGCACCTCGATCGTGACCGTCACGCCGAGTGGCAGCCGCTCCAGCGCGAGATAGAACAGCCCGTTCATCACGGCGAGCACGACACCGAAGCCGACCACCGCCGCCCACCCGTCGCGCGTGTGTCCGCGCAGGGCCGGCCGGGCGATGATCCAGAGCAGCAGCGCGGAGAACACCAGCCGCAGCATCACCATGCCGAGGGGGCCGACCTCCGGGAACAGCAGCACCGCGAACGATGCGCCGATCTCCTGACAGGCGAGGCCGGTGACCACCAGCAGCACCGCGGGGGCGTTGCCGGTGCGCACGCTCACCGAGGCGTCAGCCTTCGGCGTCGGGTATCGGACAGATCGCGCGATCGGCGATCTGCGCGTGGAACTGCTCCGCCGTCCACGGCAGCCCGGCGGTCGGTGCCTCCTGGCCGGAAGCAGCGGGCGCCTTCGACGCGATCGCGGCGAGCTCCCACGCGAGGTATGCAGGGAACGCCACGCCGCCGGCGGAGTTGTTCAGCACGAGGGCGACGGTCAGGCCGGTGTCGGGATCGGAGAACGCCGCGGTCGAATAGCCGAGGGTCGTGCCGAACTGACCGATGAGCGAGCCGGTGATGCGGGCTCCCCCGGCCGTCGTCTGCCATGACGGGGCATCACCGTAGGCCGGCTTGGCGTCGTCGAAGCGCTCCGTGTCATCGGGGAGCAGCGCACCCGTCGCGAGCGCCTGCGCGTAGCGGCCGAGATCCTGAATCGAGCTGGTCACACCGGAATCGGTGAACCCGATGCTCGACGACGACTCCGTGTAGTCGGTCGGTTCGGCGCAGTTCAGACCCTCTTCGCCCCGCAGCGACTGGTATCCGGGCAGCGGGTTCGCACCGGGCTCGGCGGGCGCCGCGCCCGGAAGCTCGGTGGAGGTCAGCTCGAGCGGCTCGGTGACGTACTCGGCGATGAGATCGGATGCCGACATGCGCGTCGCATTCTCCAGCGCCTGGCCGAGCAGAACGTAGCCGGCATCGGACTCCCGGAAGGTCGCGCCGGGCTCGGCATCGCTGCGATCGGACAGCCCGAAGCTGGCCAGGAACGCGGGATCCCACTCGCGTCCGGGGAACTCGAGCCAATCGGCTTTCAGGTAGGGCTCGTACGAACCGACACCCGACGTGCCGTCGCACAGCATCTCCAGGGTGACGGCCTCGAGGTCGGGCACGCCGGTGACATAGTCGGTGACGCTGTCGTCGAGGGACACCGTGCCCTTCTCATCGAGCACGTACAGCACGTCGCACGTCATCGCGCGGGTCACCCGACTGGCACGGAAGGTCATATCCTCGGACACCGCGGCCCCGTCCGGACCGGTCGTTCCGAGACCCGCCACCCACGAGCCGCTCCACGGTGCCCAGACCCCGACGATCGCGCCGGTCGCACCGGATGCCGCCATCGCCTGCTCGGCCGCCGCCTGCAGCTCCTGCTGGATCTCGTCGGTGAACCCGCCCTCGACCTGCGCGGGAACGTCGATCTCGACGGTGGCGCCGCCCGAGCACGCCGAGGCGGTCAGGGCGACGGCAAAGGCCATCGCCGAGACTCCCAGAATCCTGCGGCGCAACATGTTCTTCGACTTCCCACCCCCCGGTGACCTCTGAATTCAAACACACGCACGTAACGACTCGGTCACAGCACGGCGAGCATCCGCCCTACGCTATGCTCCGTGACTCACGTTTTCGATCCCGACGTCCAGACCGCGATCCTCCGCCACATGAACGGCGATCACACCGACGACAACCTGCTCATCACCCGCGCGTTCGCTCCCGAGCGCGACATCGCCGCGGCCACGATGACCGGCTTCGACGGCGACGGCGGCGTGTGGGAGGTCACCTCCGCCGCGGGAACGGTCGCCGAGGTGCGCATCCCGTGGCCGGGCGGCACGATCTCGGAACGCCCCGAGGTGCGTCGCGAGGTCGTCGCGCTGTATGACGAAGCGTGCCGCCGCCTCGGGGTCGAGCCCCGACCGCACGCCTGACGCGCACCCGTCTCGAAATCCACGGTTAGGTTCACCTAACTCTTCCCCTACAATGGCGACATGAGCGAGGTCATCTCCTTCTCCAGCGCCCTGCGTGAGCGGTCCAGCACGGCCCATGCTTCGAGCGAGCACGCCGGCTTCATGGCCGACCTCGTGCGCGGCGACGGCACCCGCGACGATTACATCGCTCTCACGGCGCAGCACTGGTTCATCTACCAGGCGCTCGAAGCGGCCGCCGACCGCATGCGCAACGACCCGGTGGCGAGGGTCTTCATCAGCGACAAGCTGACGCGCCTTCCCGCTCTCGAGGCCGACCTCGAGTTCCTCATCGGACCCGACTGGCGCGAGAAGATCGCTCCGCTGCCGACCACGCAGCGCTACGTCGAGCGCATCAACCTCGTGGGCACCACGTGGGCCGGCGGCTTCGTCGCGCATCACTACACGCGCTACCTCGGCGACCTCTCCGGCGGCCAGTTCATCGGGCGGCTCATGTGCCGCCGATTCGGCTTCGAGACCAACGGCGTCGGCTTCTATCTCTTCGAAGACATCGCCGACCCGAACGCCTTCAAGGACGTCTACCGCGAGCAGCTCGACGCCGCACCGTGGGACGACGCCGAGAAGGAGCGCGTGATCGACGAGGTGCTGGTCGCCTACCGGTTCAACACCGAGCTGTTCGAGGACCTCGCCCGCGCCAAAGCCGCGGCGATCGCCTGACTCACCGCGGACTCGCCGCACCCGCTGAGCGCACCTCGCGCATGAATCGCCGCACGTCCTCATCCACCCGGATGTCGCTCGGCCGCAGCGGGCGCGACAGGTACAGCCCATCGAGCGACGTCAGTCGCGACAGCGCGACATAGGTCTGGCCCGGCGCGAAGGCGCCCGAGCCGAGATCGATGACGGCCCGGTCGTACGTCTTGCCCTGCGACTTGTGGATGGTGACCGCCCACGCGAGCCGCAGCGGGAACTGGGTGAACTCGGCCACGATCTCCCGCGTGAGCGACTTCGACGCGGGATCGTACGCGTAGCGGAACCTCTCCCACACGGCCGGTTCGACGTCGAACTCCTCGCCGTCGACCTCGACCCGCACGTTCTCGCCGGCGATGCGCGTCACCGTGCCGATCGTGCCGTTGACCCAGCGCGGCGGCTCGCCGAACGACGCCGTGTCGTTCCGCAGGAACATCACCTGCGCACCGATCTTGAGCTTCAGCTCGGCGTCGGCCGGATACGCGTCGCCGCGCCCGAAATCGCCGTTGATGTCCGCCGCCGCGGTCTGCGATCGTCCCGGCAGGGCATCGAGGTGCCGTCGGTTGATGTTGTTCACGATGTCGTTGCGCGTGGCGAGCGTGATGATCGGTGTCTCGTCGGCCGTGGGGTCCGGCGGCGTGCGCGCGCCGGTGTCGTTGAGGATCTTGGCGATGTCGGCGGTGACGACGCCGTGGCGCACCGCGTTCAGCATCGCCTTGAACTCCGGATCGGCCTGACGGTGGATCTCGGCGAGCTCGCGCACGTGCAGCTGCGCACCGTGCGATCCGATGTCGATGATCCCGTCGCCGCCGACATCGCCGACCCACACCTTGGCGTCGAAGAACCAGAACGACCGGTAGTGATCCCGGATGTAGCGCAGCTCGTCGCCGCGCGGAGGCACCGGCGCGAGCTGATACGGGTCGCCGAACATGACGATCTGCACGCCTCCGAACGGCTCACCACGGCGCCCCCGAGCTTGCCGCAGCGAGCGGTCGATGCCATCCATGAGGTCGGCATTGACCATCGAGATCTCGTCGATGACGAGGGTGTCGATGGCGTTGAGGATCTTGCGCGTGGCATCCGACTGGTCGATCTCGCTGTCGGCGATGAGACCGATCGGCAGCCGGAAGAGCGAGTGGATGGTCTGACCCTCGACGTTCAGCGCCGCAACGCCCGTCGGTGCGCAGACCGCGATCTGCTTGGACGTGTTCCACGCCAGGTGCTGCAGCAGCGTGGACTTTCCGGTGCCGGCGCGACCTGTGACGAACACGTGCTCGCGGGTGTCCTCGATGAGACGGAAGAGCGACTCCTGCTCGAGGGAGAGGGCGCGCGTGGTCACCGGTTCATGGTAGCCATGCGACGCCGCATGACGGCATCGGGCGGTCGGTCAGGCGGACTTTCCTAGACTGGGGGCGTGGAGCGGGGGGCGACGGATGCCGCACCGGAGGCGTCGCATGCGCCTCCGGCACCGGGCGCGCCCGCCAGGCGCCGATCGCGGGGCGGCAGGCTCGGGCGCGACCTGACCGTCATCGTCGTGATCACCGCACTCGTGCTGGCCGGCCTCGCGGTCGCCGCCACGCTGGCCTACCGCGAGTTCTACAGCCCCTCGGCATTCGTGCGTCACTACCTGCATCTGCTGCACGACAACGACGCCGCCGGGGCGCTCGCCGTTCCCGGCGTCGCGATCGACAGCGCCGAGCTGCAGGCCGCGGGACTCGAGACACCCGACTCCGACGCCCTCCTGCGCGCGGCGGCGATGGGCTCGCTGCGCGATGTCTCGATCGTGTCGGAGGTGTCCGACGGCGACGTCACCACGGTCATCGCGGAATACGACGCCGGCGGCGTTCCCGGCACCGTCACCTTCGAGGTCGAGCACACCGGCTGGATCGGCATCGCCCCGACATGGGCCTTCGCCACGAGCCCGCTCGCCGTGATCGACCTGTCGGTGGAGGGCTCGATGGAGTTCGCGGTCAACGGTTTCGAGATCGACAAGAGGCAGGTCTCCCCCGACGGCGTCGACGCCGACCCCACCGCGCCGATCTCGATGCTCGTGTTCTCCCCCGGCCTCTATTCGGTCTCCGTCGACACCGCGATCGCGGCGACGCCCGGGGTGGCGGTGCTCAGCGACGCGCCGCTGACGGAGGTGCCGGTCACCGTCGCAGCCGAGCCGACCGAGGAGTTCGTCGAGGTCGTGCAGGATCGCGTCGAGGACTTCCTCACGGCGTGCGCCACGCAGGAGGTTCTGCAGCCGACGGCCTGCCCGTTCGGCTACACGGTCGACGATCGCATCGTCGGTCTGCCGTCCTGGTCGATCGCGGAGCAGCCCGCCGTCACGGTCGAACCCGACGGAGCGAGCTGGAAGATCCCGGCGACCGAGGCCGTCGCCCGCATCGACGTGCAGATCCAGTCGTTCTTCGACGGCAGCATCCGCGATGTCAGCGAAGAGGTGCCGTTCCTCGTCACCGGCACCATCACCGTGCTCCCCGACGGCACCGCCTCGATCGTGGTCGGCGCCGGCTGAACTCAGGCCCTGGCGCCGGCCGCGTCGGTCTCGACGGGCTCGACGCGCCGGGGGCCGCGGCCGAGCGCGAACGTGGCACCGAGGCCGACGACGAGGAAGCCGGCCGCGGTGAGCGCCGACAGGCGGGTCCCGTCGGAGAACGCCGCTCTGGCGGCATCCGCAGCCACCCCGGATGGATCGGTCTCATCGAGCACCGCGATCGCGGCACCCGCGCTGTCGACGACCGATGAGACGATCTGATCGCGCTGGTCTTCGGGCACGCCCGCATCGTCGAGGCTGTTCGAGAGGATGCCGCCGGTGGATGTGAACAGCACCGTGCCGAGGATGGCGATGCCGAGCGCCGAGCCGACCTGGCGCGAGGTCGACTGCGTGCCCGATCCCTGCCCGGAGAGGTCGACGGGAACATCCTGCAGGATGACGCCGGTGAGCTGCGCGGTCGCAAGTCCCACCCCGATCCCGTAGACGAACAGTGCCGGCAGCAGCCACCCCCACACCGCGTCGGGTGCGATGACGAGCGCGACCGCCACAACGCCGACGATCTCGGCGGCGATGCCGAACCGCACGATGACGATCGGGTCCACGCGGCCGCTCGTCGCCCCCGCGATGCCACTGGCGACGAAGGAACCGACGGCGAGCGCGAGCAGCACCAGGCCGGTCTGCAGGGCGTCGAAGCCGAGCACGAACTGAAGCCACAGCGGCAGCGACAGGATGAGACCGAACTCGCCGAGCGCGATCACCAGCGCGGCGATGTTGCCGTTCGAGAACGAGCGGATGCGGAACAGCGAGAACTCCAGCAGCGATGGTCGCCCGCGGCGACCGCGCGAGATCCCCCACGAGAGGAAGCCGACGAGTGCGAGCGCGGAGATGGCGAAGGCGACCGGCACCGGTGAGATCGTCCACGGCCATGTGAAGCCGCCGAGGGTGAAGGGCTCGACGCTGGTCCACCAGCCGTAGGTGCGGCCCTCGATGAGGCCGAACACGAGTCCCCCGAACAGCAGCACCGACAGCACCGCACCGACCACGTCGATGCCCTTCGCGCGCGCCTCCTTCGATTCGGCCACCGCGACGGCGATCCCGATGAACACGGCGATCCCGAGCGGGATGTTGATGCCGAACGCCCACCGCCACGAGAAGTCGGTGGTCAGCCACCCGCCGAGAAGCGGCCCGACGGCGGCCATGCCCCCGATCGTCGAGCCCCACACCGCGAACGCGATGCCCCGCTCGCGCCCGCGGAAGGTGGCGTTGATCACCGAGAGGGTCGTCGGAAGGATCATGGCGCCGCCGACGCCCTGCACCAGGCGGGCGAGGATGAGCAGCTCGCCCGTCGGCGCGAGCGCGGCCAGCACGGACGAACCGGCGAAGACGACGACCCCGACGAGCATGAGGCGCTTGCGTCCGAAGCGGTCGGCGAGACTGCCGAACAGCAGCAGCAACGACGCGAACACCAGGGTGTACGCCTCCTGCACCCACTGCACCTCGGTCGACGAGATGCCGAGGTCCTCGACGATCGAGGGAACGGCGACGTTGACGATCGTCGAATCGACGATGATCAGCGACACCGCGACGCTGATGAAGACGAGGCCGACCCAGCGCCGACGGTAGTGATCGGTCATCGACGCAGGGCCTCCTCTGCGCGCTTGTCGCGTTCGGCGAGCTTGGCCAGACGTGCGTTGTACTCCTCGAGCTCGGCATCGCCCGAGCGATCGGCGGCGCGGTCGCGTCGACGCTGCATGCGCTCGTCGCTGCGGCTCCACTGGATCGCCAGCGTGATCGCCACCGTGAGCGTGGGGATCTCCCCCACCGACCACGCGATGCCGCCGCCGAGGTACTGATCATCCAACGGCGGGAGGCCCCACGTGCGCCCCATCGCGCCGTACCACTCCGAGGCCATGAGACCGGTCTGCATCATCATCGCGACGCCGAAGAACGCGTGCATCGCCATGACACCGACCAGCAGCAGCAGTCGCCCCGCATACGGCAGCCGATACGCCACCGGGTCGACACCGATGAGCGTGAGCGCGAAGAGATAGCCGGTGAGCAGGAAGTGCGCGACCATCCACACGTGCCCGATGTGGTCGTACAGCGCCCAGCGGAAGAGGTCGGTGTAGTAGAAGAGCCACAGCGACACCACGAACAGGCCGGCGGCGACGAAGGGGTTGGTGAGCACCCGCATGTACGGCGAGTGCACGATCCACAGAACCCACTCGCGCCCGCCGCGCGTGCCGTCGTCGCGTTTGCGGATGGCCCGTGCCGCGAGCGTCACGGGCGCTCCCGCCACCAGCAGCACCGGGATGCCCATGCTCAGCAGCATGTGACCGAGCATGTGCACGCTGAACAGGTAGTCCTGATAGGCGTTCGGGGCTCCGCACGTGACCCACACCAGCAGCAGCAGACCCGACACCCACATCACGGTGCGGTAGATCGGCCAGGCGTCGCCGCGCCGGTGCAGGCGCCACACGCCGGCGAGGTAGAAGAACAGGCCGAAGCCGGCCGCGAACGCCCACAGCACATCGATGTCCCACACCGTCAGCCAGCGGCTCGGCAGCAGTTCCGCCGGCAGCTCGTCGCCGGTGAGGTAGAACGCCGGCGACACGTCCTCCGGGATGCCGCTGTCGGTCGGCGGCGCGGTGCGGGCGAGGGCGGATGCGGCGCCGCTGGCGATGCCCATGAAGGCGAGTTCCAGGGCGATGAGCATCCAGAACACGCCGCGCGTCGCATCCGTCATGCGGTCGATGAGGCGATTGCGGTAGATCGCGCCCAGCAGGCCGATGGCCACGAGGGCGACGACCTTGACCAGCACGATGACGCCGTAGGGGGTCAGCAGGCCCCCGAGGTCTCCGATGCCGATCGCGGCGCGCACCGTTCCCGAGATCGCGACCACGATGAACGACACCAGGGCGAGCGTGGAGTAGCGCCGCATGGCCCGACGCATGGTCTCGCCGCGAACGATCGGCCGGATGAGCACCATGAGCAGCAGGCCCCCGAGCCACACGGCGGCGCCGATGATGTGCAGCACGAGGGACGACACGGCGAGGTTGTGGTTCGCCTGCTCGCCCGAGTGCCCCTGCGTGCCCATGGGCACGAGCGCGGCGAGGGCGAGGAGCGCGAGCAGGAATGACGGCGTCCACGAGCGCACCGCGAAAGCGAGCACCGTGATGATGGCGCCGAGCACGGTGGTGATCAGCCACACGCGGCCGAGTTCGGTCTCGACGAGGAAACGGCCGAGCTGGGCACCGAACTCGGGACCGAGGCTCAGCTGCGCGTTGAACGAGTCGAGGAAGACGAGGAAGCCGTTCGCGCCGGCGGCGACGGTGAACACCGCGGCCGAGACCGATGCGGCATCGAGCGCCACGTCGAACTCGCGCTCACCCGCCTTCAGCGCGTACAAGGCCACGACGAGGGTGCCGACCATGCCGGCGGCCGCGAGGTTGACCGCGAGCTTGACGACCGGGATCCCCCACCGCACCACGGGGCCCGCATCGCCGAGGATGAGGGGCGCTGCACCACCGCCGTAGGCCAGCGCCCAGACGAGTGCCAGGAGCGCGGCCGCGACGAGGATCACGGGCCCGGCGGCCCGCAGCACGCGGGGACTCACCCCCTAAGCGTAGATCGTTCCCGCTGGGGAACGACCGGAGGGGATGCCGCTCAGCGGCATCCCCTCCGGTGTGGTTCGGCGCGGTCGTTACTTGACGGCAGCCTTCAGCTTCGAGCCGGCGGTCACCTTGACGCGCTTGCCGGCGGGGATGGCGATCTCTTCGCCGGTCTGCGGGTTGCGGCCGGTGCGAGCCGAGGTCTCGACCTGCTCGAACGACAGCCATCCGGGGATCGAGACCTTGTTGCCCTTGGCCACGGCCTCCGAGACGGTGGCGAAGAGGGAGTCGAGCACGCTCGAGACGGCGGACTGGCTCTGGCCGGTCGCGCTGGCGATGCTCGCGACGAGTTCGGTCTTGGTGATGGACTTGTCAGCCATATGTGTGTCCTCCAAGGCGACGGATCGTCGCCTCTCGTTTCTTGGACCGAGCGGCGACTGCCTCCCGGCTTGGTCGGAACGACCGCCTCGAATATACCCACGAACCGCGGAATCATGCGGATTTCGGGCCTCGAGAGGGGGGTCACCCGGCGTGTCGCGGCCTCCGTGGGGCCCGTGTGACGCGTGAGACACCCTTCTCGGCTCGAGAAACACCGCGATGCGCGGTTTCTCGCGGCAATCGCGGTGTCTCACCCCGAGGGCGGTTCGAGCGTGTGCAGGGACCGCAGAGCCGCCACGACGTCGTCGTGCCACCGGCGCGCGAGCGGCAGCGCACCGGTGAACAGCGCGGTGTCATGCGTTCCGCCTCGGTACTGCACGACGCTCGCCGCGACGCCGTCGCGTCGCAGCGCAGCGCCGTACGCGTCACCGTGGCCGCGCAGCGGATCGTACTCGGCGGTGAGGATCACCGCCGACGGCAGACCGCGGTGCGACGCCGCACGGATGGGCGAGGCGAGCGGCTCGCGCGCCGCGGCGGGACGCGGCAGATACGTGCGGGCGACCGAGCGCAGCTCGCGCAGCGCGATGAGCGCTGGAATGCCGAGCGCCCACGTTGCGCGCAGGTCGAGATGGCGACCGGTGAGGTCGACGACCGGCACCTCGAGCAGCTGCAGCCGCAGCGGGTGCCGCGCGCGGTCCCGGTTGACCAGCGTGAGGGCCGCCGCGAGTGAGCCGCCCGCGGAGGTGCCCGCGATGCCGATCCGCTCGGCGTCGATGCCCAGCTCGTCCGCGTGTGCGATGAGCCACTCCAGGCACGCGTACCCCTGCTCGACCTGGGTGGGGTACCGATGCTCGGGAGCCAGCGCGTAGTCGACGGCGATGATCGCGACGCCGGCATCGTGTGCGCGGCGCCGGAAGGCGGCATCCGTCGTGGGGTAGTCGATGCCGCCGATCCGGAACGCTCCCCCGAAGAACGCCAGCACGCCGGGCACGGGCCGTTCGTGCTGGGGCGGATGGTAGACGCGCACCCTCACTTCGGGGAATCCCGGCACCGGAACGACGTGCTCGGTGATGCGCAGCTCCGGCCCCGACGTGCCCACCGTCTCGAGCTCGGTGCGGTCCCATGCGAGGGCCGCGCGGCGGTGCTTCGCGCGGGCGGATGCCGGCGTTCGGGCCGCGCGGCGGCGCTTCGGACGGGCCGGCGCGGGTCGAGACTGGGGCCTGCGTCCGAGACCGGGCCGCGTGCCGCCGGGTCTCGGACGGACACCCGGGTCTCGCGGATGCAGGAGGCCTCGCACGGCGTCGCGCACCCGGTGCCACGCCTTGCCGAGCAGGTAGCGGCGATGCACGCGCAGGCGCTCCGCGAAGAAGGGGTCCAGCGGCATCGTGGCCTCCTCGAGGCGGTGGACGGGAATCCTCGTCGGCGGGTGAGGCCCCCGTGGTGCCTGAGGCGTCCGTCGTGACCCGAGGCGTCCATAGTGCCCGAGGCGTCCATGGCGCCTGAGGCGTCCGTTGTGACCCACCGTACGCGCTCGGAACCACTCCCCCGCGTGCACGAACTCAGGCTGGGGTCTCGCGGGAAGCCCGATTCAGGCCTTTCAGCCGCATTCAGACGCCGTCAGCCTGAGACAGGGCACACGGCGATCGAGGAACGACCAACGGATGCCGGCGGGGATACGACCGGCGGGATCCGCCC
>CEQU01255472.1_pt1 | contig 16295 bp, 13 predicted proteins | sample 531031 | NCBI WGS metagenome assembly CEQU01 (sample SAMEA2621216, study PRJEB7988) | marine metagenome | isolation source: saline water (ENVO:00002010), including
TTACGCAACTAACTCAATTTGTCCCATGGTTGATGACGTTAGACAGTGTCGAATACCCGCAATCACAAGCGCTAGCACTCCACCGAACGCAGCGCCCGTACCTAAGTATCCGGTTGCCATAATCGCCGACACAGACTGCAGCACTTGAAGAACGAAATCTGCCTCTCCGGGCAGAAACATAGTGAAGTCCATCAAAGGCCTCCCGCGACTATCACGTCTTTGTTGGGAAGAACCTCTAGAAGCACCTGATAACGTTTCATAATATCTGAGGCGGGGCTCAAACTCGCTGCCCGCGTCTGCACTTCACTATCAATGCGCTCTGAGGAAGCAATCAGGATTTCATTTAGCTGATTGGCGTAGGAGTGATCCGATTGCTGCACAGCAGTTAAGGCAGCTCGAACCATATCTCGTACCGTGATATACGCCATATCGAACGCCAAACGCTCGATAGAATCCTCGACCAACAGTGTGCTCGCTGTCTCCCCGTACGGGGCCAACTTGTAGAGCATGCCGCCGAATGGTGTTGAAGCAAGAAATGCTCGCTCCTCATCTGACAGCTCGATCTGATTGGCCAGCTTTTGGACAATCCCCATAGATGCGGTAGTGCCAATCAACATCTCGCGGAAACGTTCTTTGAAGCCTACGAGAGTGACATCTTCATCTTTCACCATTTCGAGGCATTCATCCTGCCCAGTGCCGTCTGCGCACCTAAAGAGCGTCACCGACCCTCCGTCAATCAGATCCGCAAAGTTAATCGACGCGCCCATGACACTCTCTATGGGGTTCGACTTCTCGCCGTCGCCATTCTCCTCTTCAGGTGCCACGACGACTGTGCCTACAAGCGATAAAATCGCTCTTAAGACTTGATCATCTCCTGCGGCAAACCAACCAGATGCGTTATGCTGTTTCAGATACCGCCAGGTCAGATTGCCAGTAATTGTCTTAGTAACTTCGTCTGGCGCAACAGATGATGCGTTTTGGTTGGGTGTTGAGCTAGTGTCGTTAAAGAAGCTTTCGAAACTGTCCCCAAAGCCCTTCATCGTCCCAATGAGGGATTCGTCGTTCTCTTTATGACCAAGTGCAGCTCCCACAGTATCATTCATGATCCCTTGAGCGAGCTGACAAGAATTTGCCGTCATCTGGTTTAACTGCTGAATCTTCTTCTGAATGGTCTCCATGATGTTGTCGCAAGTCTCACACATTGCCGAGATCGCGAGTTTGAACGCATACCCTTTCGCATTCGCCGCGACCGATCTGAGCAGCTGGACGAACTGTTCGCCATTGATGAAGCTGAAAGACCCTCCATACATATCCAAGCCCCCGCAACCTGCAGAGAAACTTGGCGGTCGAACATTTATGAGGCTTTCGTTCATAATCTTGTTTTTAATTGTTAATCGACCACCAGATATCACACCCCGTCGCTGAGATTCCGCCATCTGCGGTGTTGAGGTATATGTCATCGAATCAAAGGCGTTCTGCATGACTTCGCCCATGTCCGCCTTAGCCACCCCACTGCTCAGCGCCACAACGGCAAGACTCATCGCCGCGACATTCTTGATCTGCGAACGCATCATTGGTTCATCCCTTTCAGCTTCTGTCTCAAGATTTCCGCGATATTGGTTGTGTTATCGATGGAAACGCCTTCAAGTTCTTCGAAGTCGACTGGGGATCCCAAGGGAGCCACCGGCTTGGTTGTGCCTGCCGTGTAATCACTGATTACCCCGAGCTTTTGGGCTGCAAGGATCGTTCGATCTTCCAGCTCAGTTCGGGAAGTGAGGCCAATCGAAATGATTTCTGGCGCTTTACCGGGTGCATAGAGCAGCATCGTAGGCGTCGTGGAGATATCGAGCTGCTGCGCCTGATCGACGTTCAGCTTGTAGTCCGGGAAGCTATTTGCCGGATCCGGCCCACCATCCGTGGACACTGGCAATATCTCAAAGCCATACGCTTCTGCGTATAGCTTCAGAACGGGAGATTGTAGCTTGCAGTACGGACAATAACTCGCGAAAAAGTACCAAATACCGGTCTGTGCTGCGATGGACTTCAACACATCCTTTTTCGATGTGCCCGCCTGCTGATCGATAGCATGCACGCCGAACGTTGAAAGCGGTCGGCGAATGCTCTCATCGAGCATCGGGTTACCGACAACCACTTTTTCGGCCGCAAGCGTGAACCGTTCTGCTTTGTCCATCATCACGCGCTGAGCGCCGTAGTACGCTTCAACATTCTCGCGTGTTGGGTTGTCCAGAGCTTGGTTCAGAAGCCGGGGCATGTTGGCCTTCAACCATTCCGCAGACATTGGGGATGGACCCGACCCTTCGCTGTTGCTTGCAGCCGGAGGAGCTTCTCGTTCTGGAGTGCCCAACACCTGTGACGGTTGAGGCTCAAGCTCTTCCTTCTCAGGGACCGGTTCAGGATCATCGTAGAAGTGCCAGCCCGATGCAGGCCCTGGCGCCTTCGACACAGGATAGGTTTGGGCGGACGCTGAGGCATGGAGCGCCAGGACCGCAAGACTGGCAATAATACGTTTTTTCATGCAGCCACCTTAACGGTGCCTGCGCGCAGCAATGTGCCGGTTCGTTACGATATTTGTAACTTACCCGCATATTGCACATTTTCTTTCACTTGGCGGCTTACAAATCTTCGGCAATGCGAGCTGGCACAACCAACAGGTCCTGCGCTCGCGTCCCCGCCACGTAAAGCATGTTTATCTCTTCCGCTTGCGCTACTTCATCCGTATTAGTCCACTCCCCAGCTGTAATCTTCTCTGAGCGAGAGCTTTCCAACTCAAATGGCGTTCGAAAATCATCCAAAAGAACGACCTTCTTAAATTGTCGGCCCTTTGTCGAATGCGCTGTCCCAAAAACGACAGCTGCCCGGCGTGGGTCATTCACGGTGTTTGCCTCAACAGCTTTGGCCATGCTCCATACATCATCGCCGAACTCTGAAAAGATCCGGCACAACCACGCCAGTTCTGGATGACTTATGCCAACACTCTTCGAAAAAGTTTCGTAGGATTTATAACGAACAAATGGATAGTCCGTGATTGCGTCAACATTCTCTGACCACAAGTGGAAGCACTGCTCGATTGGCCTGAGAAACCGTTCTAATCCACTTTCGAAGCTCAGTTTCAGGTCCGGCATCAGCGCGGTGATATACATCGCCGCTTCAAAGAGGGCTGCATTCGTTCGCGCGATTAAGGCGTGCTGCCCTTCTTCGAAGGGAAGATCGAGCGGATTACCTACGACAGCGACAGACTTTCGCGATGGGGTCCCCCGTATCGTGAAGCTTGGCGGGTTACGCTTGAACCCTAAGACAATATTCGCGAATTCGGCCACTTGTTCACCGTAGCGGAAAGACTGGCTTAAGACTGCATCTGCAGAATCTGGGAATGCATCCAGGGCGTTAACCGACCCTCTGAATGCGTAAATCTGTTGATGTCGGTCCCCTACAATCACCCTCTTACACTGACTTTGTTTAATGATCTCCAACATCACGGGACTGAAGTCCTGTCCCTCGTCTGCCAGTATGCAGTCATATTGAACGTGGAGATCTTCTTGGCGAAGCTGAAACAACTTCAAATACATGTCATGAGTGATCGGGATTGAGTTCGTTCTTGATGACATGAGTGCCCACAGATCACGGGCGTACCCGAGATAGCGCTCAATCACGGGTGTTGTAAGATCGGCTTCCGGCAAATGGTGAGCCTGAATTCTTTCATCCGCTGACATCGCATACTTCTCAATGGCCGCAACCAGCGTGGCAATAACCTGTTCTTTCTCGTTGGTCCCGCCTTCTAAGCCAAGCAGATCGGCGCCCAGTTCACCTGTCATTTTGCGGTTTAACTTGTTCACCAGTTTAGTTTGCCCGTCCAGCCTCCTAAACGCGAAGCCATGAGCAGTCATGCATTCTGCGTTCGTGGGAAACGACGCCTTCGCTTCTGCCGCCAGTTGTCTACTGAAGGTCAGGTACAGGAAGCGAGCATGCTGGGATTTTGCTATGCGCTTCAAAAGGTATGATTTTCCCGCGCCAGCTGCCGCGTTTACCCTGACACTGTGATGCTCTGCGGCAAGCTTGCTCGCCAATTTTTGTTCTTCAGTGTCTTTCATCTATCGCTCTCATGGTTTGGCATCCTTAATGCCAGACAGCGAAAGAACGAAAATGCGTTTTGGTGACAAATTTTGCATCGAACCGGCACTTTGCTTGTTTCGGAAGGGTGTATGTCCCTGATCGTAGAATGCCCTTCGTGTCACTTTTTGCAAAAATCAGCGTAAATCGCGGTCGATGGCATTCCGTTGTAAAAATCAGCGTAAACCCGCGACCCACCTAGCTTTGCTCTGGATGCGCTTTGTAAAAATCAGCGTAGGAGCTTTGCGTTTTTCAGCGTAACAACGTCACTTTCTGTGTCTTGATTGGCTCTGGATCTTTTTTCCTGCGCTCCAGGTACCAATGCATCCCAAGAAATCCGCCACTTTTCGGCCCATTGGCTCTCTACATAGTGACCAATCTCTGCTCTACGCAGAAAAAAGCAAAATCCACGCTGAAAAAAGCAAAGTGGAGATTTGTTCGATTCGCCCCGACTCTTACGCTGAAAAAAACAACGACTTATCCACAGCACAAAGACCCGCGAGCAAAACAATCCACAGATTTTGAGGTCGCCCAAACTGTTATCCACAATGAAAAAAGCAAAGGAGAGCATCAAGCCATCTGGTTCAATCGCGGTTTTCTGCGGTTTGTTATGTTGGCGCTACGCTGAAAAAAGCAAAACTCAGCCTACGGAACAGCTCTACGCAGAAAAAAACAACGCTTACGCAGAAAAAAGCAAAACCCGCGCTGAAAATAGCAACGACCTTGGGTTTTTCACGCTGAAAAAAGCAAAACGCATAAATAAGGCTTTTCCTGTAGCTTTATCCTATGCTTCCTATAGGGGTGCCTGTTGGGATTGAAAAAAACTGGGAATTGAAAGATGAGTGGTCCAAACGATGAGGTGACTATTCACGAACAAATCGAACTATTCGGTTTGAAGAACTATGTTTCGATGCATCCTGAACGTGAGAAAGATGCCCTCATCGCACATGGGGCAGTTCAGGACGAAGGCAAAGATATCACCTTCTTGCACCGCGGTTTTTGTTCTGTTGGCCTACCCCTTCGCAACCCCATAAAAAACACCAACGCTGGCAGCAAGTCACCAATCTGGTCCAAATCCGATGGTGATTTTACCTTGAGCATCACCGGTTCTGATTTCCATATGGATGAGAACCAACAAGAGTTTCGCTCTGGGATCCCTTACGGACCAAAAGCACGCTTGATTGCCATGTACATTGCTGACCAGATCCATGATCCGCGTCGCTCACTGGACGATCGTAGCGTAGAGTTCGGCGGCATAACGCAATGGCTTACCAATGCCGGCGTTGGCGTAACAGGTGGAAAGCGTGGTTCGATTACGGCAACCAAAGAGCAGTTGGTTCGCTTCTTGTTCGCTCGTTTCACCATGATAATGCGTGCAAAACGTGGCAGCTTGTTTGGGGATGATGATGAGGAGAACATCTGGTTCCAAGGTGAGAACCTCATTGAGGCCGGTGTGTTCCACCAATGTGATCTCAAGTCCTTCATGGCCGGAGAATATGCCAAGATAAGCTGGCCTTCTCACGTCCATTTGACTGACAACACATACAATCGTTTCCGAAAGCACTCTGTACCTATTTCTGCGACCCGCTTGAAAACCATCTCAAACAACGCGTCTGCGATGGATATTTTCTGCTGGCTGAGCTACCGGCTGCCCAAGATCCCCAAGGGTGAGAACGTGCTTGTACGTTGGAGCGATTTGCTGAAGCAGTTCGGTGATAGCTCACAAGAATCTGTTTTCCGTCGTAGATACGACCAGGCGCTGAAAGCAGCCGCCCTCGCCTATCCAGAAGCCAAATTTGACGTTACTGCTGAGGGACTGGTGCTTCACCACTCTGATCCAGCTGTCGCTAGAAAGGTCCTCGTTGGGACAACGTCCTAAGAGGCATGCAAAAAGATAGGGGGGCTCAGTTGCCCCCCTTTTTCTATTCTACCTGCTTCAGTGCAGCGGTCATCGTTCGGACTTTTTTATCGAATTCCGGCTCCAGGTCGCGGCAAATCGCTAGGAGCCCTTCCCTTACCAAGTCTTGCCGGTTAAATGAGCTCGGCTCGCCAGTTGCCTTCGACCTGCGGCCTTTCTCTTTTCGCACCACTTGCTTAATCACCTGAAGCTCTGCGTCTGAGACACGGGCTTCAACCCGGTTTGGCATATCACTCTCATCCACGCCCGCTTCCCGCTTGGTTTTGACCGGTTGCGTTGGAGCGGGAGCAATAGAAGGCTCTGGTCGTTGCGGGGACGAAGCGGGCTCGGCAACCGGTTGCGACTTAATTGGTTGGCTGACAGGAACATCGGGTGGACCACTGTCTGCATAGAGATCTGATGCGTCCTTCGGCAATGGGGGCGGTGCATCGGCCTCTTGCTGTTGTTTTAGTCTGTTGTCGCGGATTCTCGCAAAGTTCACGCGTGGTTTCTTGCTAGACATTATCCCTCTCCTTCCGCCATCCTTTCGAGCATCTCCACCAGCACTGCATAGAGTTCATCGACGAGCTCTGACTTTTCATAGCGGAACAACGGAACACCCATCGTTGTTGCGGCATTAAAAGATGCCTTCTTGTGGACTTGTGCGTTGAAAACAAGTCTCCCGATCTTCTCTGCCTCTGCACGTACTTTTTCATCTGCTTCCTCGAACCCGTGTCCGCGGATCTTGTCGACGAAGTCACTCTCAATATTTACGTTTTTGCGTACATCCGTGATCAGAACGCCGAGAACATTAATCACTGGATTGTAGGGTTTTAGCCGTTCGATGGTTTTGACGTGTTTTCTTACAGCTTTATCGCTGTACTCTTCTGGCCTGGTTGGGATCAGAATGTCAGTCGCAGCCATCGCAGCTGCTGTGGTGTAATTCCCTGCTACTGGCGGGCAGTCGATGAAAACGAAGTCATAGTCGACACCACCGGACGGGTGCGGGCCACGCGCAAATTCCTGCAGCATTACCATGCGATCCTGCCCCATCCCTTGCAAGCCAACCAGAGAGTGGGATCCGACCATTAGTTCCAGATTGTCGTTAATCTTGAGCGGGATGGAGCTTGCGTCATCATCAAACACAGTGAACGTGTTCGCTAACGCCAACTCTTGGGCCGTGAAATCTCCCCGGTATTCTAGTGCATATAGTGCCAAGGTCGTCGTCAGGTCACCTTGTGGGTCAAGATCAATGCAAAGCACTTTGCACCCTGCCTCGGCCAAAGCTGTTGCCATATGAAAGGTGTAAGGAGTCTTCGCCACACCACCTTTTTCATTTTGAACTGCAATGACGTGGCGTCGTTGCACGATAACTTTTTCGAGCAGCTCTTCGGGGAGATCGTAATTGGCACGTGGCATGGTGGTGTGTCCTCTAGCAAAAGTGTAGTGCGTTTTACGCACATCGATCTTCGTTTCACGACTTACGTTGTGCGGTTTTCGATAGCCGATTTACGCAACTCGGTCAGCGGATTCCGGTTCCCGATATTCGAGTGCCGTATTGCGTATCTCGGTCCTCGGTTTACGAGGAATGGATTACGTTAACCGAAGCTCGCTTTACGATGTTCGATCTACGAGTGACGTTTTACGATTTCCAGTTAACGTTAATCGTACCTCTTTTCACGACTTTCGTAAATCGGTTTGCGGGTCCCGTTTAACATTTATCGGTTAACGATTTCTGAATAACGACAGTCGTTTTACAAAATACGGTTACCGAAATACGATTATCGTATAACGTTTTTAAGTTCTTATCTTACTGTTGTTCTTCAATTTTGGATATTTCTGGCGCGACCCTGGCAGCTGAACTGACTGTATTCGCATCAATGCGATGTGCCGGATTTAGGGGGTATTTTAACTTCAATCGACACATTGCAAGCCGAAACCGATGTTAGGCTTGTTCATCATTTGGTAGAGGAGCGGTTCATATGTCCGAGGATTCTCGACTACACGTGCCTGACTGGAATGCCAACACTACATTGTCTCGCTTACTTGCCGGCAGGCAGGGGGTCCTGCGATGGAATGAGACGCGCCACGGCGACGGGTTTGTTCAGCGGGTACTCAAGGAGGTGCACGAGGGTCGCGGATATCTGACCTGTAATTGTTGCGATAAAGCTCCGAAACTGTATGTCGCGAAGCACCCAAACGCTTACCGCCTATCGCGTTACCCAATGACCGGGCACCTGCATGCCGAGCGTTGCTACTTCTTTGACCGCAAGCACACGTCGCAGACGTCTCACCATATTTCTGTGTCGGCCGACGTCGTTCGCTTGAGCCTCGGCCGCCGCGTCGTGGACCCAGCCGAAGGGGAGGGGAGGGGAGCAACACCACCGCGTCAACAGAACACCACAACCTACTCTCGACAGAAGCTGTTAGGCTTGTTTCGCTCTCTTTGGGAAGAGTCCGGGTTGAATGTTTACGATCCCGGCCTCCGGATGAACTGGGCGGTAGTTCGCAGTGCTGTCGAAGCTCGCGCCCAAGCGATGACATGGGCGGGCACCTCGTTTTCCAATTCTCTGGTTCTTCCGATCCCTCCGAGTATGACCGATGATCGGCAGGCGGAAATAGTGTCAGACAGAACGAAGCTTGCTGTTAGCGCTCGGGACAACACCCGAGTAGTTCTTGTCGCTCCTGTGCGTGGATGGTTACGACCTAAGAATGCGAAGGGGAAAGACCATGCAATACTGGATCTGGCGATCAACGCGCCCGGCAAACCCTCCTATGGGAAAAACCCCTACTCTCTGCGCGTTGTCATGAGTAGTGCGATCTTCAACCGATTGGCCATCTCATACTCTCGCGCCTTTGCGCCGATTTCTGTGCGGATGAAGGAGGAGGGCGCGAAGTCTTCCACGTTGAAAGCGGATCCGAAAATAAAGGCAGTCCTGATTGCTATCTGTAAGGTCCACATGAGTGGGGACGGTGTCTTTACCCTTGCTGCAGAAGATGCTGCGATGGATGTTCTTACGCGAGATTTCATTCCATGTGATAGCAGTTATGAGGTTGAGCTCGCGCGCGCCTTGGCCATAGACGGTCGCCAATATCGGAAACCACTGATCTCCTCTGAATGGGAGGGTATGCTTCCTGATTTCGAGCTGCTCGATGTGGGATCAGAGAGAGCGCCGCTGGAGGTCTTCGGCTTCGCTACTGAGGCGTACCTGGAAACAAAGAGCCGCAAGATTGCCGCCTATGTAAAAAGCGGCCGTCTATTTTGGTTTTGGGACCCGGTGTCCGATGGTGGTCAAACACTGGATGCTGTGTTTCCTCAGCTGCCGCCGCGTGCGGAATAAGGTTAGCTATCACGAAGTCGCTTGTAGAAGGCATTTCAAAACGTAGTGCCCGCCATCTTTGCCGCTGGTATATCGTTCAATTACACCATGCTCGATGAGTTTGGTTATCTGGTAGTGCGCTGCTTGTGGGCTAATTTTATGAGCTCTCGTAATCTGCGCTACCGTTATGTGACCATGCTGAAACACGTGATGCATAATGTCACTCATTGTACGGCCTTTTGATGACTGGATGAGGCATTCTGCCGAACGCCAGGCGTTCTGCATGATACTATCGATCTGGGCAAGTTCTTCAATTGCACAGCTATAGGCTTCAATCAGTCTGACCGGATCGATTTCCTGCTTGTTTTCACTCAGCAGGGACCATATGGCCCCATTTCTCGCCGCGGTATAGGCGATAGGCAGGACAGGCGTCGCGGAAAGCTCGCAGGACTTGGCGACAATGGTCGGGCCCAAGGTAATACATAGCCGAAACCAGAGGGCACCTCTGGATGTCGTGTTGTAACGGACAACCTTTTCTCTGTGCACGGCCCCCCGGATTTGGAGCTGTTTCTCTTCGTCTACATAGCGCAGTGCCTGGGTTAGGAGACTGGCGTGCCGATGGGCTGCCCCAAGAATACCATCAGGATGGCCTTGGTAATCTCCAACTGCAGCTCGGATTTCCTCCATTTCATCTGGTGAGAGCAGGGGGGGGCAGAGAACGTTTGCGAGCTGCTTGTAGCAAGAACTCTGTCTTTCCATCTGCTTCACGGATTTGCCGACGCTGGTATGCTTTGGATGCTAGCTGGAGCAAATAGCGATCAGACAAGCTGGGGCTGCGTTTCGAGCGCCATTGGACTGCCCGGGCAACGTCGACTGCATCTTCCAGCAGTTCGACCTCTGCCGGTTTGTCGCCATAGAGCCCATCGAACGCAAACCATTTGATAATTCTCCGTTCGCCAGTGCTGCGATTTTCGGATTCAAGCCAGGATGTCCATGCCGCATCCCGGATCGAGGTCAGAAGAACGGCCCGATCCCGCCTTTGTGGATCATTCTGAAAACGCTCATCTAAGCGAGCCAGTTGACGTTCGGCGCGAAATAGAAGGCAGTCTATGTCATCCGGCGTTGATTTTTTGCGTCTCGGGGCCTCTCTTGCATCGTCAACAGCTGCAGCCGCGTAGACGAGCTCTTGCTCCGACAACTCATCTTCTGAATTCGGCAAAGCCGGTTCGTGTCATGTGCCACAAAAGGTGACATTCGACTGCCCTCGAAATCAATTCCTTAGCGTTTTCGTTTGCCAGATAAGTTGTCATCAATTGTCACAAAAGCTGACAAAAATCTCCAGAAGTGACAGAAAAGCTGACAATTTTCTCCACCCTCAAAAAAAAGAAGGTATGGCACAAAGGCACATACCTTCTTCGCACACTAGAGCGATATCAGGCTCCAGGAATGTTTTGACTTTCTGTTACTTTGTCGGATGTGTTTGATGAGGTGTTGTAATTGCGAACAAGCAACACACAGCCAAAAAAGATACCCGGGATTGCGATATATATAAATGGCGCCACACACGCGACCGCTATGCCCACAAACATACACCGCGCAATCCTGTTCTGCTTGCCATTCAGATATCCTTCAATGGCAACTGCCAGCGAAATTGCAGCGACAACACCGCCCATCAATGCCAAGGCAACTTGTAGCCCTGAACCTTCACCTATGATGGCCGGGTTCCAGATAAAGACGAATGGCAACAGGAAACCAACAGCAGCCAGCTTGACAGCGTCAAAGGCTATCTTGAAGGGGTCCTCCTCGGCAATGGCCGCGGCAGCCAAAGCCGCAACGGCAATTGGCGGGGTAAGAGCAGACAATATCGCGTAGTACAGAAGGAACATATGAGATTGAAGAAGGGGGTATCCCAACTTGGAAAGCGCAGGTCCGACCAGTACCGCGGCCAGAATATATGCGCTTGGTGTCGGCATGCCCAAGCCAAGGATGATGGTCACGAGAGCCGCAATCACTAGCGTGATAACCGGATCTGCACCACTGATGGTCATGATCACATTGGCAGCTTTCATGCCAAGACCGGTCATAGACAGACCGCCAATCACAAGACCAGCTGCCGCACAGGCACCCGCTACAGGCAGGATGCGAAGGGTTGTTTCGCCAAGACCCTCAATTACACGCCACAGGCTCATACGGGTTCTTGGTGAGCATGCTGCTGCAATCACCACAGACGCCGCACCTAAACCTGCCGTCATGGTTGGTGAATAACCAAGTGATAGAACCAAAACGATCACAGCCACAGGAACTACAAACATCCAGCCATTGATGACCGTTTGTTTCAACGTGGGAACGTCATCTGGATAAGCACGCAGATCACGCTTCACAGCACGGAGATGAACCTGGGAGAAGACACCCAGGTAATAAAGGAGGGCTGGAATAATCGCTGCGTAGACGACTTCCCTATACGCAAACCCGGTATACTCAGCGAGAATGAACGCTGCCGAACCCATGATGGGTGGCATTGCGCTACCCCCTGTTGAAGCTGCGACCTCGACCGCCCCCGCAAAGCGCGGAGAATAGCCAAGTCGCTTCATGATTGGGATTGTGATTGATCCGGTTGCGACAACATCAGACACCGGACTGCCGGAAATGGTTCCGTACATACCCGAAGAGATAACCGCAACTTTTGCTGGGCCGCCCGGACTTTTACCGGTAAGCGCTGCCGCAAGATTGAAAAAGAAGTCTCCGCCGCCAGCAAATGACAGCAAGGTCCCGAACAGTACAAACAGAAAAACGTAGCTGGCAACAACCTGGATTGGTACGCCAAATACACCATCTGTTGTAAAAATTAGAGCATCAAGAAGATAGCTATACTCTATCAAGCCATGCCCGAAGGGTGGCGGCAGCAAGTGTCCAAAAAGGTTGTAAGCCATAAAGCCTAGAACCACTATTGTCAGACCAGCGCCTGTTGTACGACGAGTAGCCTCTAGTGAGAGGAACAGCAAAGAAGAGCCAAAGAAGAACTGCAGGGGGGTGAGCTCTTCAAGCAGGGTAATCCTGCTGGATATGACATCAGCATTCCAAAGGAAGAATGCACCTGTCGCCAAGCTAAGTGCGCTGAGCCCCCAGTCGATGATTGTTGGCCGTTCGGCCGCGTTCGAACGCGATCCGATAACCAGAAACAGCATCGAAAAGAGACCGCTAAGAAACAAAATCCCGATGATCAGCGGATCGGAAATCACAAACAGGTTGCCATAGATCACACCCAGAGCAAACAGAGCTGCGATTACGATCAGGGTTTTGTGGGGTAAGGCCGCAAACTTACGTTTGCGGCCTGTGCTAACGAGTGACTTCATCATTTGAGAAGTCCTGCCTCACGATATGCTTTTTCCGCACCGGCGTGGAAGGGCATGACATCCTGGTCAACCATAAGCTCCGTGCTCAGCGACTTCATGGACCCATGAACAGCCTTGACTTCTTCGATATGATCTATCAAAGCCTTGGTCAGCGCATACCCGGTAGACTCAGGCAACTGGTCCGTGGTGACGAGAAGGGCGCCTAGAGCCGGAGTTTCGATATCGTCCGGCTGGTTGGTGTAGCTTCCTCCAGGGATGGTAAAGTTTTGCGTGCCAAAGCGCTCATTTGTTGCATCGATCACTGCCTGCGGAATGTCGAGAACAACGACGTCATTGTTTTCGTCAATTGCACGGAATGATGAATGCAGCACGAACACACCATTGGTAACCATGTCGATGCGCCCATCCTGGAGCAAATCGGCTTGATCATTCGCGCCTGCCTGAATAATGCTACCGCCATTGGCTTCGACGGCCTCTTTAGTCAGACCGGCTTGTTCGAGCATGAAAAGCGCAACATTGGACGTAATATTACCCGAGCGGTTCACGCCAATACGTACGGGAGCCTTGGAAGTTGCCAGGTCATCAAGGCTATCAATATTGTACTCATCGGCAATCGACTTCGCGAGAAAGAAGTGCATTGGTGCCCAGTTGTACATGTAGCCAATCGCACGCATATTTTCTACCGGGGCCTTGAACGGCTCTTCGCCTGCCAAAGCAATCTTCACTTCAGCGTTGTGAACCAGCCCCATATCCGTTCGGTTTGCAGCGAGCAAACCAATATTTGCAAACCCTCCACCAGTCGCTTGATAGGTAACGACCGATGCTGGATCCGCCTGTTTTACAGCACGGTCAATACCGGCACCAAGAAGGGACCACAACCCCCCCGGGTTGCCGCCCGACAGGGTGAGGTTTACCGGTTCTGCCTGTGCAGTGTTAACGCCGAAGGCCAGTCCAATAGCCGCGGCAAGAGTCAAAAGCCTCATTCTTTCCTCCCTAATGGGTAAGATCTCTAATTATGGTTTGTTTATTGTTATTGGACGCTGATCCTATGCAGGATTTCCAAAAATGCAGCGTCAGGCCTCGAAAGAAATATTTACGTTTTTCTGTTCGGTGTAGGACAGCATCTCGCCCAGGCATTCTTCACGTCCGATACCCGATTGCTTCATGCCGCCGTAAGGTGTTCCGAGGAAATGGTCGCTGGAGTTGTTCACCCAGACATAACCCGCGCAGATGTCATTAACTGCGCGCATGGCTTGTGTCAGATCACGCGTCCAGACCGACGCAGTCAGTCCATAATCCACACCGTTCACCGCCTCGATCAATGCTTCGTAGTCAGACCATTTGAGAATGCTGAGCACCGGACCAAACACTTCTTCTTGTGCGATGCGCATATCGGGTGTGACATCGGCAAACACAGTTGGCCTTACAAAGAAGCCAGCCGCGAGTTCGGCGGGAACATCGCCGCCGGCAACCATTCTCGCACCTTCACCCTTTGCGATGTCGATATAGCCAAGGACTTTTTCATATTGGCCGCGGGTTGACAGGCACCCCATCTGACTGTCAGGCGACAGGGGGTCACCCGGTGTTATTGCATTGAAAGCCGCCGCAAGTTGTTCGACGACCGTGTCATGGATGCATTCATGAACGAACACACGACTGGTCGAGCCGCAGGACTGGCCCGCCGTCCATGGCAGATTCATACCCTTCACCGCACTTTGAACGGCCTTGTCGATGTCCGCATCCGGGAAGATCACAAGCGCGTTCTTGCCACCAAGCTCAAGCGAAACATGTTTGAGCGTATCGGCCGACTGTCGCATTACAGCCCGCCCGGTTGACGCACTGCCGACAACGCTTACACTGGCAATGCCCGGGTGGGTTGACAGTCCGGCGCCCAGATCAGGTCCGCCATTCAGGATATTCAATACACCTGGCGGGAAAAGGCCACCGATCAGCTCCGCAACCTTCAGACTTGAAAGTGGCGTTTCTTCGGATGGCTTGATGATGACGCTGTTGCCAGCCATGATTGGCGGGGCAAGCTTTGCACATGCAAACATCAGCGGGTGGTTGAACGGTACAATACGGGCAACGACACCAACCGGCTCACGAACGACATAGTTCACCTTACCGGCACCGACAGGAACGGTTTCGCCTTTAAGTTCGGTAGCCAGGCCCGCGAAAAAATCCATCAAAGTTGCTGCGAGCTCGACATCAAACAGCATTCCTTTGAGCGAGTTACCGCTATCAAGCGCATCAAGGCGGGCAAGTTCGTCCTTATTCGCACGAATAATAGCGGCTGCTTCTCGCATCACCTGTGAACGCTCACGAGGTGTAGTACGCGCCCATCGCTTTTGCCCTGCGCTCGCAGCCCTTACTGCCGCATCAAGATCTGATTCCGTGGCACGGTCAACTCGGGCAAGCTTGGCGCCAGTCGACGGTGCATACACAGTAATCGGTTCGCTCTCGGAGCGATGCCAAGTGCCACCGTAATACAGCCCTTTGGGAACTCTCTCGGTTAGTAGGTCCTCGGCAGTAGAAGCTTTTAGAGGCTTCATGCTGTTTTCCTCCCGGAAAATCCGCGTCGTGTTTTTTTATCTTTCGCGGAAAGGTCGTTATCTTTGTTATTATAAGATATCTAAATTAAATGGCAGCTCACACCAGCAGTCAACCATAAAATTAGATATCTTAGTTTTATTTTATGAGAAGGGCAGGTTCGTCCGCGAACCTGCCCAATAAAGTCATTCGGCAGCAACGCTCTCTTCTTCAACAAGCGTACGCCAATCAAGGGTTTTCGGGTAAACGCCTTCGCGAGATGCGATGGTTGTGTGAGGGACTCTTGGCTCCGTTGTACCAAGTGCATCGCCCCCTGCTGCGACTTTTTTCGCAGCATCGACCATTAGCCTGCGGAACTCGACAATCGCTAGATCTGACGCGCCAAGGATGTCGTCAGATCGGTCTACAATCGCCCCCATCGACACCCACATAACAATGTCTTGGTTGGGAATACCTTTAACACCAGTGAAGCTTCCAAGCTTCATCGCCTGACGATCCTGAAGGAAGTTATTGTGCAATTGGCGCTGGGATACCCACCGGTCATCCAGATGAATGCCTTTTTGAGCATGATTAAATTTACGCCATTCCTCTGTCGTGGGGCAGGCCTTCCCACCCCAGGCGACGAAGTGGAAATGCGTGGTTTCATCATCAATTGGCACGATGACACTGGCGACATTGTAATTGTTGTTTGGTGGGATCAACGAGGTATATGGCGCAATGTATTCCGTGATACGCAGGTAGTTATGTGTACCGGCGTTTTTGATGGGCTTGCGGATAGCAGCATAGTGGAAACCATAGCTAGTCGTTTGCGTCTGCATACGTGGAGACTTATCCGTTGATGGCCTATACCATGCTTGATCATCGGCCGCCGCGCCCTCAACACGGGCTGGCTTCATATCCGATGAGTGCAAGCTAGATGAGTGAGCTGAATCTATCTGGCCTTCGGTAATCTGTGCCCAGTTCGCCGGAATGCGGATTTTCAGGATTGAAACCTGTGTATCCTCGGTCGGGGCAAATGCGGGCGGCGAGAAAGGATACATGTCCTCT
>CEQU01255471.1_pt1 | contig 16189 bp, 11 predicted proteins | sample 531031 | NCBI WGS metagenome assembly CEQU01 (sample SAMEA2621216, study PRJEB7988) | marine metagenome | isolation source: saline water (ENVO:00002010), including
GAGCCGTCCTGGCCGGTTACACCGGTAATAAGTGCTTTTTTCATGAAATTTCCGAAAAGTAAATTTATATAATCATCGACTATAGTTAAGCGAAAAGCTCCTCGATACTGTATCCACCCACATCAATATCCGCTTTGCATTTATGTGCGATTAACTCCGCGTCAGCATCTTTATAATGCTCACGATAATTTTTTGCTTTAGACTTGTTCAGTTTTGGAATTACTACATTATCTTCAACTATTTTTCTAGCTATCAGCTCTGGTAGTCCAGTTTTATCAAAATCCTCTACACGATAAACCTCATCAACAAGCGAATTTCCAGCTGAATCGGTAGTGAAAGTTTTAATGTCGACGTATCCGTGCGGGTGTCTATTCTTTTCAACTAACCAAATTTGTATCCAATCTGAAAAGCTAACCTTAAATGCACTGTCAGCTTCGTACTCTGTCACGTAAAATGGATTTCCGTTCTTATCTGGTTTTGAATAATAGTAATTGCTAACGTAACGTGCCCATGGGTTTCTCACGGTGGTAAACTTAAAATAATCGTTCCATTTCCAACCACGCTCACAAAATACATCAAAATACTGCTTGGCAGTCCAGTGCTCATGAAAGTCACCGGTAGATTTTAATTTGTGGTGTTCACTACATTTATCGAATAAACTTCTTATCGACGTTGAGCCTGTTTTGGGATTCGCAAGATATATAAATTTTTTTGTTGATGAGAAGCGCATTATATTCCTAGTTTAAGTATTAGCATTCGTTACTTTGTTGCATAATTAAAGTTTTTAAAGTCATCAGCAAATAGTGCGTTAACTTTGTTAATGTCGTCCGCTTGATAATATTGGTCGACTAACGAAGTAGCATTAGTCCCCGGAAACTTTACTTGCTTCTGAGTTGGGAACTTAAGATCGCAACCAATCTCATCGAGTATGAATGCGGCATCTTTTTCGATATTTTCAAACTTCCCTATGAAATCAAATTTTACTCGATCTGGATGAACGATATCTGATTGTGGGCACCAGTGCTCATTTTTCGCGAAATGATGTTCAGAGTGTAAGAGCCAACCTAAAAAGGTACTGAAGGTAACTTCTACTTTTGAACCGGTCTCCTCTTGAATCTTTAAATAGACTTTGTTCCAAAAGTCTTGAGCATGCATACTATTTTCAACGTTATTGAAAGGTTCAACCTTATTTCTATACGCTGATAATACTCTTGAATATGGGTCTCTAACAAAAGTAAATTTTTTTATCTTCCCATCTTCGAGAATAGCTTGAGCATTATCAACGTTATTCAAATAGGTTAACCCAGAATTCTGCCTATCATGAGCCAAGCCACTATCCAAATAATCTTCAGCGCCATTCAGATACCGAAATATACATTTCCAGTTTGTACAAGCCACCTTTGGTACGTAGGCAAACGTAAAACTCTTTGATTCTAAATATATAAAATTTGATAAATCCAATTACTTTTCTCCTAAGTGCAACTCAATGGTTAGATAACTTATTAATTGCATCAAAAATCGACTTGCTCATTTTTTCTTCCATTTCTATCGCATTAGGAAAAGGAATAGCGTTTCTTTTTCTAAAGTTTTCGAATATTTCGTTTCCTCGGCAAGAAATAGATTCCACGCAAAGCTCCATACTAATATCATGTAAGTTAATAAAGCACTCTTCATTCCATATGCTTCCAATTAATGGATCTCCCCAGTAAATAGGAACACTTCCAGCCATTAAAGCGTGTACAATTTTTTCTGTATTATAGCCGGGGAAAGAAGAGTTTTCACAGGCTATAACGAACTTATATTTGGCGAGTTCTTTTATATACAGTTCGTGCTCTCTTGGAAGTTTGTAACCAGTAGTGTTGAATAAACTCCCATTAGCGTCGACTGAGGTCTTTGCATCTAAATTCTTAAATAGTCTATTGCGAAGCTCACAATTATCGTTACTGTAGCAAAACTGTATATTTGCGCTTTTTACATTGTTGATGTTTCTTTTGTAATAATTGTTAACAGTTGAAAATACGCTGATGCCGTGTCTCCTGACGTAGTTTGGCAGCCACGTATGATTTTCATTTTCAACCACATAATGCGAAAAAATGTGGTCAAACATATCGAAGTCGAGTTGCTTAACCCCTTCTAAGCCGGCGCCATCATGTTCTGCAGAGTAATATACCAGTTTTCCTCTTATCGATTTTTTTAGATCTTTGTATTTAGCTTTTCTAGGTTTATCAGGTGAATACCAACTTACGACAACAATGTCAGCATTTTTCAAATCACTCGTGTAAGTCACATCATAATTTTTTTGTAATAGCGAACCAAAAATAGGGTCTTTGTCAGCCTGAAAACCCGGCCAAAAGCAGTCGAACCCAATAGTGAGCTTTTTATTATTTTTTACAACATTTAATCGAGTGCCACTTTCGAAAGCTCTTGTTTCAGTAACTAATCCAGCTAGTGCCACTGCATCGGAAGTCAAACACGATGAATTTTCTAGTTTTGCGTTTGGCAGATTTAAGATTGAACTGGAATCCTTTACTAGGCTTGAATTGACCAGTCTTAGTTTTATTTTTTGTATACTTTTGCTATTTATAGCATGAGGAAACGGGCAAAAACGTATAAGAGGTTTAGGATATACACTAGCAGTAGGGATATAAAATTCACCGTCATCTATTGAAATTTCAATTAACGACGTGGGATCTTCACTCGCGACAAATTTTAAACCAAGTAGATTTACAGGACTATCAAAGTTAACTATCAACTCTTCGTCAGGTTTAATCAAACAAACCGGCTCAGTCAATAGAGACGAACTAAAGAAACTTGCGTTGGAGCTAGTCTTCAGACTTTGGTATTTTCCAAAGTCTGAAAATCTTGATTTTCGAGAGGAAGTAGAGTGCGACTTCACCGTTGAACACTTTTCACTTTCAACTTCTATGGCAGAACATAGCTTTCGAACAAGCAGTTGTGATGAAGCAACAGAATGATGAAGAGGATCACTATCCTCATAAACATGCGGAAACTCGCTATGTAATATGTCCACTTCTGTCACATTAAAACCAGCTTTTATTAAGGAGCCTTTGCGTACCCTTTTTACGTCACAAAAGTTTTTCGATTGCTCTACTGCTTTAGGGCAGATATTGAAAAGCACTATATGAGGGAGTTCATGACTAAACTCTCTAAATAAATTCCCAAGCTCCCAAAATGTCTTCTCTAGGTATGCTATATCTAAGACGCCCGACTCAGTCATCAAAACATCGTTTATAATTGAGTCTATAACTATCACATCGATTTTGGATACAACTGCCAAACTTTTCAACTTTTTCTCAGCCGAAAGAAAATAGGTCGACGGGACATCTCCAACTCGAACATCAGAGACTACACTTATATCTTGACTTAACTCTAACTCTTTAAAATATGAACCAGATTTTATAGAATTTGATGTCCCTAAAAGAACTATATTTTTATTCATCGAAGCACGACCTGCAATTAAGAGTTTTTGAGCAATACTTTAAAAATACTTACCAATTCACCTTTGAAAGATGAAATTGATAAACGTTCGTCTCTCTCTTTAAGGTGTCTAATAACAGAGTTTCTATGGATTGGTTCGTTAACTATTCTTTCAATATTTTCTTTAGCCTGTGATAGGTCGTCGTAAAATAATGGGTAATCAGCGCCTAAATAACCTTCAAAACCAGTGTGCCTATTTATCACCAAGCAAGCTCCTGCAGAAATACATTCACTTATTAAATTACTGCCAGCCGGTTGAATATAGCTGTTAAACACTACCTGATTTTTTAAGATGTCTTGATACTCATCATTATCTGCCGTGTACATTTCACTTACATAGTCATTTATAGCGCCTAAATTATTCTCGGACAGCTCTTTATTAACAACATCATTAATGAAGTAGTCTCTATCGAGATTACCGGGTATCAACAAAACTTTATTCTCTTTTGGAATATCCAATTTTACAAAATCGGAAAACGATCTCAGATGCCAACCGATATGATAAACTTTACCTGACAAAGCTCGCTCTTCATTAGAACTTGTGATGGGGATATTAGGGTGGAATGTCGTTAGAACTTTGACTTCTGGATAACCAAGCTTTTTCAGTGCCAGCCTCAAATAAGAAGCGTTTTCTTGACTTAGAACAATTAAACCTCGACAGTGCTTTAGACTTTCTATAAATCTTGGCTCCGCTAATAATGCATCCAAGTTTTGTGCTTCTAAATCATATGAATTGCTCTTGTGCGGTGTGGTATGCACAAAAGCAACCCACGGCTTGCGAAAAACAAAAGTTCGGTCAGGGTCGTCCTTGTTCCAAAAAAAAGTACGCTCAATAAATAAATCTAAGTACACTCCATGCTCGTTATGAGTAAGCATTTGATTAACATTGTCTCTAACCCAGTTCCAGCCTAGCAGATGATGATCACCATACGAACCTTCATTTAAACTAAGATCAAACTTATTACTTAGCGCAAGTAGTTTATATTCCGCATCCCCATATTTATCGGCTAATTCTAAGAGTGTATTGTAGTTTGATTCTTGGCGTGCATGAGCTTGACTTTCGCTGATGAAAAAAAGTGCCGAATAATTAACTTGCTTAAAAATACTGCCTGTAAAAGATGCATTCATCCAAAGAGCTAAATCGGTGTAGGCTCCGTACTTTTCCTCTTCAAAGTAACCAACGTCTTCGTGAATTTTTCTTCGCCACACCGAAGATGCATTTGGTATACAATAGCTTCTTAGTACCCTATCAGAGTTCGTTTGAAACATATTTGAATGGTCATAATAGCCAGCATTTAATGTTTCATAACTAACGACGTTTTGAAAATAGTTATAACTTACTTTTACGTCAAACCACTTATCAAAATGTTCGCCGTTTAACTTCCTAGCTAAAAAATCATCATATGAATTAATCTTGCTGTCATTAAATGGGACTGTAACAGGGCTTACTACATCACAAATGTCACTCGCTAGCGCTCTTACGCATGTATCTAGCCACTGCCTCCCCCTGATATCATCTACGTTAAGGTTAGCAATATACTTCGATCTTATGTTTCTAATTGCCACATTCCAACAATCGTAAAGTCCCGGGTCTTTAAAGACTGGTAAATAGTATACGTTTGGGTGCTTATCTGCTAATGTTGCTAGTCTTCTTGAGGTTTTTTCATCATGACTACCAACTACATCCATAAGTATTATTACTGGTGAGGTTTCCCCAGATAAAATATCAGAAATGTCGTTTTCAAAACGAGTGGCATACTCATCGGCCCTGAAAATACTGGAGAACAATGTCACATCTACGGAACCTGTCCGTCGAATAGCTTCAGGTATATATCTTGAAAACTCTGAAGTAGGTACTTGTGTTTCGTAAGTAGCTCTTATTTCTGACCTAGATAGCGCCTTCTCCATCAACACCCAGTTGCTTTGATTGTCACTGTGCTCGTGTTCGGTCGCTGCACTTCCATTATCTATAAAAATGGCATCCACATCTCTACTCAAACAAATGTGCTTATATTGTCCTCCTGACTTTACAGATCGGATCAAGAAGTCAATATCATCCATTCCCATGCCAATGAAGTTCTCATTGTATCCGTTGATTTTTTCAAAAATTAAACGACTGCTCGCTATACGCCCACAACTTCCGTCCCAAGTTAAATTTTCATTGTGATATATATTTTGTGGGAAGAGCTCGTATTTTTCCCAATCTTTGTGGAGCATGGGGGCAGGCCCCGTAGTTTGATGAACTATGCTGTTTTCGCCATCTAAAGCGTTCGTAATATGTTCAACATCGCTTTTATTGACGAAATTATCTGCATCCAGTGAAATTATGTATTCACCAACAGAAAGCCTTGCTGCAGCATTTTTCGCTGCAGCCATATGAAACTTGGCCCACGCCTTTTTAATACGAAAATATTTTAACTTCCCAGTTAAAAGATCAAATGAAAAGTTTTTGTCTATAAAGTTCTGGATATCACTTGAATCTTCACCACCGAAATCAACCACAACAAGTTCTGCACTTTCAAAATTTCGTAAAGTTTCGAGATTAGTTGGCAAAGTTTGTTTTAATTGCCAAAAGCGATTAAATACAGATGTCACAAAAGAGTAAACAACTCCTTCTCCACTAGTTACTTGTTCACAGTTAAGTCTCTGAATATTACATTCAATAAGAGCCTTTGTTTTATTAATAAGCTCTATTCGGCCCTTTTCACTAAGGCTTAGTGATGACTCTATTTCTTCGATCACTTCGCTCGCAGCAATATAGTCCAATTTTGAAAAGTAATATCTAACCTTACTCATCAACTCCCAAAAATTATCTTTTTTTAACTCGAGCATGTTCTTTATTAATTACCTAATATTTTTCGATTAAAACAGAAGAGGTTTTCCCCCTTTGTGAAAAGATCAAAATCTTTACCTAATATTGCGTTTTGAAAGCTTCTTGAAGGTTTTTTATTTAGTAGCATCCAGTCATGTAGTTCGATTACCAGCAAAGGAGTTTCATCTAGCCATTCTAAATTTTCTTCAAATAAAAGCGATTCGCCGCCCTCAATGTCTAGTTTTACAATCAACAGCTTGTGGTTTTTAAATTGAGATAAATTTAAAATGTCACCAATACCCAAGCACTGAACTTCTCCCAAATCTCTAGCACTACCTGCCGAATCCTCCATACAAAATCTGTAAGCCCACTCACCATGGTTGGGGTCTATAAAACTCCTAGTTTCAATTCTTGAAGATAGTGCCCCTTCAAAAATGAAAACATTCAAGCCTGCTGTATTGGCAGCTAGGATTTCACGATTGCTGACGTCCGGCTCTATTGAAATGACACTTGAATAATTGAACTTTTGACAGAAAAAAGCTGCTGAAGCACCAATATTGGCGCCCCCATCTACAATAAGCGTATTAACTCCATTGTCGTTCAGTTTTCTTTCATATCGTTTGAGAAGTTGAAATTGGGGTATCCAATCGATACCATACTCTCCCTCATTAAAAACCTGATCTAAAACCTTAACATCACTTGAGGACTTATGTCGGTAGTAGAAGCTTCTATCTCCATGATCATACGTTTCTAATTTATCCAATAGCGCTTGAGGAGCTTTATATTGACTTACATCTACAACCTTATGTTCAAGGTTACATAGCGAAAGATTTTTCCTATCTAACTTCTTTTCGATTATTTGTGAGTTTTCTGACTCCAAATATTCAAAGTGCATAACTATTTTATTAAGCGTATCAGTATCTAAGCCCAGAGCAGAACACCGCTCTAGCGTTGACTCAGCAAGCTTGTAATCACCGTCTTGATAAAGATGTGAACATGATAAAACGGCGTAGGCAAAAACGTTCTCCCTCGCAATATTTTCACTATCAATAAGAAATGACTTTAACGATTCAAAATCCCTCTTAAACAGCAGCGTGGCGACGACACTATTAAGGTCAAAATGGATTTCTTTAGAGAACTTTTCTAACTTTTTGACATTAAAAGTCATTCAACACTTCCTTTCACGTCAATACCAAACTTATTTAGAATCAAATGTTTTTTATCATTTTTTTTATCTTCCACACACTTCGAGCTTGTTGACTCTAAAGTTTTCTCTAAAACAAATAGCATGCGATTAGCATGGGACAGTTCTTCCTCTAGAAACTCATTGTTATTCAATATTTCTCTGTATTTTTCTTTCTCAGAGTCTAATGTCGCCTTTAATGTATCATTTTCATTCTTAAGACTCTGGTTCCAGACCTTATGCTCGTTATGCCAATGCGCTTCATGCTTTAGCTTTAAACTTTGTGATTGTAATTCGTCCTCAAGCAATTTTGTTTTTTGTAATAGGTCTAGTTCTAGTTCTTTATTTTTACGCGTATTGTTTTCCTGTACTTCCGTTAGCTGCTTTTGATTTTCTCTGCTTCGCTGCTCGGCTGTTTTCAGCTGCTCTTTAGCCTGCTGCAATTCGTCGCCTAACTGCTTTTGCTTTTCTTCACTTTGCTGTTGCGCAGTTTGCAATTGCTCTTTAGCCTGCTGTAATTCGTCGCCTAACTGCTTTTGCTTTTCATCACTCTGCTGTTGCGCAGTTTGCAATTGCTCTTTAGCCTGCTGCAATTCATCGCCTAACTGCTTTTGCTTCTCTTCACTCTGCTGTTGCGCAGTTTGCAGTTGCTCTTTAGCATGCTTCAATTCATCGCCTAACTGCTTTTGCTTCTCTTCACTCTGCTGTTTCGCAGCGTGAAGTTGCTCTTTAGCATGCTGCAATTCGTCGCCCAACTGCTTTTGCTTTTCTTCACTTTGTTGTTTAGCTGCTTGCAACTGTTGCTTGGTCTGCTGTAACTCTTCATCAACGATTTTAGCATTGCTTTGAGAGGCATTAAACTGGCTCTCCAGCTCTGCTTTAATTTCTCTATGCTGCTGCCTTTGGCTAAAGTAGCTCAGTGCTTGCTTAGTATTTACTTGTTTAGTCGCCACGAAATTGGAGTACGGTGGCATAGGTTCAGCTAATGCAAGGTAATCTCGCCCACATTCTGTAAACTCTTTTTCAAGCTTTTCTGCTGGTTTACTTTCACCATAAACAGGCTTTAATGAACTTTGAATTACCACATGGGTGAACGCATTTAATAATTGATTGTTCAAGCATTGCTGCTCTGCACCGTTAAGTTGCGAAATAAGCAAACAGGGGCGGCTTTCTGAAATGTCAAACTGCTGTAGTAAAGGCTTTAGCTCAATAACTGCGGTGTCTTGTTCAGTAAATTCCAGTGCAGGTCGAATACTTTTAATCACATTAGGGGGGAGTACAGAAGAATAGCCCGGCACATTTGAAACAAAGCACCGCATGCTTTTTTGGTTAGCTTCAAACGCTGGTACGCCATGCTTTATTACCACACTCTCAGGCGAGCTTTTAGCGTTATGCAGTAATGTGGCTTTTTCAAACATTGCAGGTTCTGGCTCTACCAAAACAACTTGTGTTGCTGTTAAAGAAAACAACCAATTAAGCATAGCTTCAGTACGTGCACCAAGAACTAACACGCACTTGGGTTGCATCGACAGCCCTTTCACTATTTGTAATAAATCACTCATAGCCCCTCCTTACGTTCTTTTAGAACTTTGCAACCATACCTGATATCAGCTTCTGCCAGTTTTCAAGCGGCTGGTTAACTTTAAGCTTCTTACGGTCGAGCGTATGAAGCCTGTCAGCTAGCTTGGTTAGCAGCTCCTTTATGAACAACTTGTCTTCTTCTTTTAAGCTGTCGATTGCGTTTTGCTGCTGCTCGTTTAGCTGTGCAGGTAAATCGAGTACTAGTTTTAGCCCCCACTTGTCTTCTATTGCAGGCGGCCAGCTAGCCAGTGGCGCTTGGTTGTTGGCAAGTTCTCTAAACTCCAAGCTTCCGTATTCGGTGAATACTTTATCTTTTATTTGCTTTGCGCCAACTTTAATATCGAAAGCGGGGTAGCTAGTGCCGTTTGCTTGTAAGTTTTCAATACAAATAAGTAAATGCTCGTTTGTAGCGCCTACCATGTTTTGTTTAAGGCTTAGCTTTTTAAAGTTAAGCGGTTTAGGTGCTGGGCTGGGCGTAAGCTTTCTTAGTGCAGTTGAAAGTTTTAATAGCTTTTCTGGCCATGGGGCAATGTCTATATTTGCGGTGGCATCTGTACGTTGCACGTCGCTTTGCTGAAGTTTAGTTTGTAGTTCCTCAACTATTCCTATAAGCAATAGGTGATCTTCTGCTGATAGCTCTGCCAACGCTTTTTTGCCTGCATCAGTAAATGGGCTAAGTAGCGAAAAGTCGCATACTTTATTGCTGCCCGTTTTAACAAATTTTGACAATGGGTAAACACGTTTGTTATCTGGCGCATGAAACTCAACGTCTAGTACACCTTTTCTGTCGTTTACAATTACAGAAAATGCATTCCAGTGTTTGTCGGCGTGCTCTACTTGAGTGAAACGAGCAGTTATGCGCTGCAGATCTTTTTGGTTTGCACCACCGGTTAAGGTTACGCCTTCACTTAGTACCAGATGTGGGAAGCGCTCCTCTATTTTGCTCTTAAATTCACTAAGAGCTTTGTTATCGGGTGACTCGCCTTTTAATTTTTGGTATTCAGTAAAATAAAACTCTAGCTCTTCTTGAAGCTGCTTTATTTGTAACTGTAATAGTTCCTGTTCACTCATAGCGTTTTCTAACTCTTTCCTTAATGCTGGCCCATTACCTTCTGAATTTGACAACTTAGCCTCTAGCTTATTTATTAGGCCTGCGCTTGTATTTTTATGTTCTTCGAATTGTACATAAATACTTTCTAGCTCTTCTTGCAATTGGCTTATTTGCAATACTAAGAGCGCGTTCTCATCTTCTGCAGCCAACAATTTTTCTTTTAACGTATTAACAACCTCAGGGTCTGGCTGTTTTTCTTTCGTTGCAGCTTTTAATTGCGTATTCGTTTGCTCTGCGTTTTCTAACTGCTGTTGCACCTGCGTTAGTTTTGAAAAGGTTACTTCTAATTCTTCTTGAAGCTGTTGAATTTGAAGTTGTAACAGCGCGTTTTCATCTGCGTTAACTTTATTCTCTTTTATTAGAAATTGCGTTTCAGAATTAGCTTCGGCCAACTTGCGATTGATGTCGGTATACTTAACTTCTAAGTCGGCAATTGTAACTTTGCTGTTTTCAGCATCAGTAAAAACAGCCTCTAGTTCTTCTTGCAACTGCTGAATTTGAAGCACTAGCAGTTCATTCTCGCTTTTTTGTTTATTGCTTTCAGCTACAAGTGCTTTGTTTTCCCCACTAGCCTGCGCTAGTTCAGAGTTAATATCGCGGTTTTGCTGTGTTAGTTCGGCAATAGCAGCTTGGTTTTTTTTAGCTTCAGTTTCCTTTGTTTCTAACTCGCCTTGAAGAACTTGAATTTTTTGCTTGTTTAACTTCACTTCTTCGTGCTGTTCTTTAAGCGCTTTTTCAATGCCTTCTTTTTCGTTTTTAGCGGCGTTTAATAATAAATCTTTCTTCGCATTTTCATTCTTTGCACTTATAAGGCTTTGATACTGCTGCAAACTGAAGTGAACAACCTTAGCCCACGACTCAGTATTATCATCTACGCTAAAACCTTCGAACTGCTGCAGTATTTCATTTGAATCAATATTCCCCTTCAGCGCACAACGCACTGTTTGAGCTAGTGCTTGCTGCTCGTTTGACAACACAGAATTACTTAACAATTTGATAGAAAATTGCTCGCCCAATAAGTACTGATGCTGCTGTAAAGCTTTGAAGTAACTGTTCCAGTTTTCTAAAGCGTTAGATAATTCAGCTTCTTTTACAGGCCTACTAGCAAATAGCGCAACCACATAAGCTTCTGGCGAAACAAGCAATGCTGTAATCGATTGTGCCTTGCTTATATCTTCACCTGTCTGCTTTATCGCTATATTTAGGTTTGGCGCGGCTGCATTAACAACGCTTTTTATAAAACCAGCAGCATTGCTTTGCGATTCCTGTTCTTCAGACCAATTTAGGCTTAAAGCGAGCGCCCCTTGTTGAATTTGGTGTTCTTTTTCTTCACCCTGAATACCTGCATAAGTGAACAAGCTTTCATTAGGTGCAATGACTAACGTTTGACCCACTTAAAATTCCTTAATTGTGCTGCTCAAAGATGAACTTACTGTTTTGCTATTAGCCATTTTCATTAATAAAGCTCTTTATTGCAAAGTACCAGCGTTCTAGCGAATATTGAGGGGTTTTACCCTTACAATCAGTTTTGTGTATTTTTTCTGCGATTGCTTGAGTTAACTCTACCGTACGTAACTTTAATGCTGGGTTGTCAACATTAACTGATAATACGTTATTTACTTTACTGTCTGCTGACAAAAGCACATTAAAAAATGTAGGTTTTGCAGCCCCCTCAATGTTAGCCTCGCCACTGAGCGCCAACTTGTTATTAGGTGCATTGTTGGCGTCAGTTTTAGTTATTAAAGCTAGTTTCTTAACCGCTATTTTTATACTGGCACTACTAGTGTCACTATTGCTTACTTCTTTTGTTTTTACTTCTGATAACCTGGCAATAAGCGTTTCAATTGTTTGGCACCACATTTCTAAGCCACCAATAGTGCTTTCTATTACGTTATTTTCAAACAAAGCCTGTTGTTTCGATAACGCTATGTGCAGCTGCATTAGTATAGTTATCAAATCAGATTGGTCGGTGGTTGAAAGCTTGTAGAACGCACTATTTTCAGCGTTTTCGGGCATTACTAGCATGTAGTCGGTAACGCCGTTATTACCACTTGTTACAAACTGACGTAGAGGGAAGTAGCGATGAGGCAATGGCGCATAGAATTCTACTTCCGCTCTTTCACCACGCTTATTAACAATGATAGGAAACGGTTTGCTCTCGCCCGATGTAAGTACAATTCCGCTTACGTTCATAACTAAGCGGCTTACGTTTTCTTTAACAAACCCTCCGCTTATAGTGACTTGGCAGTTTGAAGTGTCGACACTGTCTCTAGCCGTAAAGGATTTAACTTCGGAGATTGGAAACGATGTATTAGTTTTATGATCTGGAGCAAGTTTTTGCAGAACATTTGTTTCTTCGCTTACTGCTTCATCCGAAAACACGCTTTGCTTTTCTTGCTCTTTAGACCAGTGCTTTTTTTTGTGTTCTAGCTCATTAACAATGTCAAAGAAGGGTTTGGTAGCCGCCTGTTCCACAATGTTTAAACTATTTTCAAACTCGCCACTTTCTACCATTTGATTAAACGACAATGGCCCTGTTAAACGCCAGACATCATTACTATTGCGCTCTTTCAAGTTTTTTAAAATGCGATTCCAAATCCATTCTAGTGCGGGATGACCAGCCCGACACCCTATTGCGCCGTTCATAATACCGCCATGCCACTTTCTAACTAAAAGTAGTAAGTCGCTAGACAGCAAAGGTTGTATAGGCGCCTTACATCTAATACCGCAATCAACATAAAACCCACCCATTTTTAAACAATAAGCTACACGAAATATGTCAGACTGCATGGCAGGAAGTGCCGCTAACTTGAACAAGCTTTCTACTTCACTGTTGTAATGCTGACCAATAAAGGCGCAGGCTTCTTCATACCCAAACAGCTTGTGTTCCATTGAAGGGTTGTAGTTCTTCCATGTTTCTACTAATTCTGCAATATCGTTTGGTAACTCTGGCGTATTCCAGTACTGAACAATAGTATTAGGTGTCATACTTCGATCTTAAAAATGCTGCATTTTGTTCGTAGATAGCGTAAAACTGAGATACTAACTCTTCGTTGGTGAACATTGCAGTTCCACCTAGCTCCACATTGGGCCCGTCTATTGATAGTACGTTTGTTCCTTTTGATTCCTTTCTACTAACTTCAACACATTGAATGCCAGGGGGAACAAGAGGAATAAGCTGGTTTAACGGCTCTAACTGTGAGTTTATAGCGATATCACTTCCTCTTTCACCCACGATTCGCTCACAGATTCGTTTTGCGTACTCGATCAACAATACCGATGCAGGATGATTGAAAGTGAAGAAAGTTCTCGATTGCTTGCGGGTAGACTCTATAAAATCTGCAATTTTTACATCTACTACTGCATCTCTTGCTTTCAATTCGTCAAGCGACTTTTGATCTTCTTTACCATATTCTTGTTTATTGTAGAACGGGTCTGACAACCAGTTCGCAACCTGCTGCTGACTGATCCCTAACAGCCATCCATCAAGAATAGTTTTATTATGATATTCGCCAAGAGGCCCCCTAAGTGTGGTTACTTCAGGGTGGCGAATGTACATCAAATCGGGGGTAAAGCCGCTAAAATAAAGGTTCAAAATAGTATGCGTTTTATCGCCATACAAGCGCTTTATTTCGCTGGTTCGAATAAACTTACATGGGTAAGCATCTGAAATCATTTGCGTAACAATAACATCTGCATCGTTGAGCGCGTCGCGATATTCTGCCTCATCGCTATCTTTCAATAAATGAACAATTGGCGTAGCTGTTACGCTTATGGTTGGTACAAGCTTTTCGATATAGTTAGCAAGGGGCCTAGCCTGGCAATTGCCAATAACAACTAATTTCATGCCACTGTCACCTTACTACCGCCTTACTACACACACACGACTTCGTACGTTGAAAAAATTTGATTGATAACACTATATAGACCGTTCTAACTTTGTAACCTTGTACCATACCAATTAGTTAAGCGGTAAATCATCCATTTTCGTATTTTTTTCTAACGGCTTTCCAATATCTTTTGATGAAATATCATCTTGTGCGGCGATATTTCCAGGCATGGTCATCTGTGGGTCTGGCGCAACCGCAGGAAACTCTTCGTCTAATTGTAAAGTTTCAGATTCAGGAGACATATAAGACAAGTCACCTTCAGGTGCTTCAGAAAATTGCATCTCTCGTTCTATTTCAGCAAGGAGTTCAGGATCGGTTTGTAGACCTAGTTTAGCGGCATCAGAATTATTTCTTTCAAGATACAAATCATCGGTATTTGAATCTTGCGGTAGAGGTATGCTTTCGCTCTGGGTATTTTCACTAAAGGAAACTGGGGAAGTATTACTGTTTTCTAGCGACTGGTCCGCACTGTCATTCGGAAATAAATCGAAAAACAAGACGAAAAAAACTACAATCACAACAAAACCTGTTATAACGCTTATTGTTTTCATCGCTAATTCCTTTTTGGCCAAGCTAAAATCAATCAATTGATGCTTTGCATTCTACCACTAAATAACAGGTATAACACCTTGAGTTTACTTAAGCAGAGGCGATATGAAAAAAACATTTATTTTTCTCTATAAAACTTTTATTTACCGCCAACTGCTTGGCTACAGCGCCCTCTTAATGTGCTCATTTACTGTTCAATCACAAGAGAACAATGTACTTCCTTTAGTAAACCACCCCGCGAAAGGAGTTAACTTTTTCTATTTGAACGGCAGAGATCAAGAAGACTTCGTGCAAGTGGCTGAGAAACTCTTTTTCGGGGACAACGCTTGTAAAGGCATTAGAGCTGATATTTCAGAACGTTTTGAGAACTCTTTGAAGGAAATTAAAAGCGCAGGGTTTGACTGGGTTCGATTACTCGTAAGCAAAGATTTTTACAACATTTACGCCCCCCGGTGTGGTTTTAGTATGGACGAAATTTATCCTGTATTAGCCGACAAACACCTATCTGTACTTGCTCAGCTTGTTGGAAAAGTGGCAGAGCATGGCCTTAAAATTGAGCTTGTACTGTCTGGAACGAGGTGGTTCGCAGACCCTAGAAATGATGTAAGGTTTTTTGAATCGATTTTGCTTGGCATACCGCTTGAGCATGTAAACATGATAATATTGGGTGGAGATGTTCAACCGTCTAACGCCCAGTACCAAGCTGACTGGCTTCTTCAGGTTTTACCCCATTTTTTAAATCACAAATACAGTAGTTTAGCTTCTCAGAACTATTTATTTGACACGGTAACTTATCGCAACAAAGATCAAGCATTGGCCTATGTTAAATGGGTAAAAAAACACTTCCCACAACTTAGCTATTTACCAGTTAATCTATACAACCGTACTCTTCCGCCTTCCAGTAGTTGGCGTGATTACTCGACTGCGCTCAAAGAGTTTATAGCTATATACAAGCAAGCAAACCTTCCTTTATGGATAGATGAGTATGGTTTTAGGTTAAGCAACGAATCGGAAAGCGTTCAGTATACGGAAGCCGATAGAGTTGCTTATTTGAAAGGCTTTTATCATGCATTGTCGTGCGAGAACCCTATAACAGCTGCATATTTTATATGGACTGCAGGCAATGATCGTCACGTTTCATTCCCTGACAAAGATACTGATAGAACGCCTTTCGGTCTGTTTAGCGGCTATGAAAATAACAAACCAATCACCACACCGGCATGGGATGAAGTAGCGTTATTCAACACTACCTCATCGTACTGCGAGCAATTAATTAAAGATTAGATAAAAAGTATTTTATTTAATGTATGGGGCTAATACAGATTCGTCTACCACCTTAGGGTTATACGGCTTTGCATTACCTCTTTCTACTGCATTTTCGACCATTTCGACAAATTCTTCGATGGGTATATCGGCAGATGCAGACAGAATACTCTGAACCTCGTAGTTCCACCACTTCAGTTGAACAAGCCTATCAATTGCATTTTGAGGGAAACGAAAACGAATTATCTTAGCAGGAACGCCCCCTACGATAGCGTAAGGAGGGACATCTTTCGTTACTAAAG
>CEQU01016905.1_pt1 | contig 16065 bp, 15 predicted proteins | sample 531031 | NCBI WGS metagenome assembly CEQU01 (sample SAMEA2621216, study PRJEB7988) | marine metagenome | isolation source: saline water (ENVO:00002010), including
TTAAATATTTTGCGTGCTGGTAAAAATGATTTGCAGCTGACATGCTCATGGCGCGTATTATAACGGTCTTTACAATCAGCGCTATGACAATTTACGCACCCGACACTGACCCGGATTACTGCTTTTTTACGTATTAAGTCAATATGATAGAAATTTGTTGGCTATTTTTTACCCACCACAGTACTATAAAGTAGTACAAATTCATGACGTTAACATATTATCTGTGAGCATTTCATGGTGCCGGGATAAGTCCACGGAAAGGAGTATGAGGGAATGCAACGCGTATTAGGAGAATTTGCCGTTGAGTTAACCCCACAGCAGGACGAGCTGGACATGGGCAGAATGCTATTCACAAAATCCTTTACCGGCGAGCTTGCCGGCACTTCCAGTGGCCAGATGCTCAGTAAACACAGCACAGTACAGGGGTCGGCAGGTTACGTAGCCATCGAATCCTTTGCAGGCGAACTACAGGGCAAAAAAGGCAGTTTCTCCCTGCAACACCTGGGCATCATGAGCCGGGGCGAGCAACAACTAACCATCGTAGTGGTACCAGACTCAGCCACAGAAGGCCTCGAAGGCTTATACGGAAATATGCAAATTCAGATAGTCGATGGTAAACACTACTACGACTTTGAGTTTGATTTTACCTGAATACACCCTGTAATAAGCCACATCACAGCTGATTCATCATGGCAGGAATAGTTCCTGCATAGATCTCCCGTAAAGTTTAAAACACCCTCTATTTTACCGTGCTGAGCTGCAGTTATTGCAGGTTGGTTGCGCTGGGTGTGAATAATTTTCATTGTGGAGGACGTTATGAGTAAAACAGCCAGGCTATATCGCATGGTGACATCACAACATATCTGCCCTTTTGGCCTGCGTTCTAAGGATTTACTGGAGCGGAAAGGGTTTGAGGTGGAGGATCATCAGTTATCTTCACGCGAAGAAACCGATGCGTTTAAACAGCAATACGATGTAGAAACCACCCCGCAAACCTTCATTGATGGCAAGCGGGTTGGCGGTTACGATGACCTGCGCGAGTATTTTGGTAAAGACGAGGCGGGCCAGACAGGTACTACCTACACGCCGGTCATTACCATTTTTTCGGTAGCAGCATTAATGACCGTCGGTTGGCAGTTTGCCATGGGCAGCAGCCTGCTGAGTTTATCGTCATTACTACTGTTTATTGCTGTCAGCATGTGTTTTCTTGCAGTGCAAAAACTGCAGGATTTATACAGCTTTACCCAATCTTTTATTACCTATGATCTGCTTGCCATGCGCTGGCTGCGCTATGGTTACTGTTACCCATTTCTGGAGGCCTACGCAGGCATCGGCATGATAGCTGGTTTGCCGGCCCTGTGGGTTGCTCCGGTGTCGCTGTTTATCGGTACCGTTGGTGCCCTATCAGTATTTAAAGCGGTATATATAGACAAGCGAGAACTCAAATGCGCCTGCGTCGGCGGCGACAGCAATGTGCCGCTGGGCTTTGTTTCGCTGTCGGAAAACCTGTTTATGATTGGCGGTGGTTTGCTGATGCTGGGCATGACCTAGAATCATAACTCGGCGGATAATTGAGGCCACCAGTGTAGGCAGCCTGACTTATCGTTAGCGGGATGTAACCCTCCTTTTTGTTTTCGGCGTACACAGCCACAGCGACTGGCTAAATCGTGCAATACCTTTACACTAAGCAAAGAAAGTTGCCTAACCTATAAGAATATTATGAACCGTCACGCTACTTCTTCTGCCTACCTGGCCATTGACCAGGGAACCACTTCTTCCAGGGCCATTTTATTTAACCACCAGTTTGAAATTCTCTACACCGCGCAGCGGGAGTTTCCACAGTATTACCCCAAAAACGGCTGGGTAGAGCAGGATCCGGAGGAACTCTGGCTGTCGGTACTGAATGTGGCCCGTGAAGCGCTGACCGTTGCCAGCGATCTCAAGCTTTCCGTTAAACATGTGGGGATCACCAACCAACGGGAAACCACTCTGGTCTGGAACAAAGAATCCGGCCTGCCTGTGTATAACGCTATCGTCTGGCAGGACCGGCGCACCAGCGGCTATTGCAGCAGCTTGTCTGTGCATGAAAACCTGGTACAACAAAAAACCGGCCTTAAACTGGACCCGTATTTTTCGGCCAGCAAGATTCGCTGGATCCTCGACAATGTGCAAAGCGCGGCTGAGCTGGCAGCAAATAACAAGCTGCTTTTCGGGACTGTTGATACGTTCTTAATCTGGCGTTTAACCAACGGTAATGTGCACGCCACCGATGTGACCAATGCCAGTCGCACCAGTTTGTTTAATATTCACAGCCAGCAATGGGATGAGGAACTCCTAGCGCTGTTTGATATTCCAGCCGGCCTGCTGCCAGAGGTTAAAGATTGCGCCGCCGACTTTGGCCGAACACAGCCAGGCTTATTGCCGTTAGTGCTAAACATCAGCGGTGTTGCCGGCGACCAGCAGGCTGCTATGGTTGGCCAGGGCTGTGTTACTCAGGGCAGCGTTAAAGCCACTTATGGCACGGGCTGCTTTGCTCTGGTCAATACCGGCAGCCAGTGTGACATCAACCAAACGGGCCTGCTTACCACCATTGCGTATCGACTCAATGGCATAACCCATTATGCGGTAGAAGGTTCCATTTTTGTTGCCGGAGCGGCCGTTCAGTGGCTGCGCGACGGGCTGGGTTTAATTGAAAAAGCCGCCGATTCCGAAGCCATTGCCGGACAGGTGGGTAACGAACACGGCCTTGTGGTAGTGCCTGCTTTTACCGGCCTTGGCGCGCCGCACTGGGACCCCGATGCTCGCGGGGCAGTCTTTGGCATCACCCGTGCCACTACTGCCAATGACATTGTGCGCGCTACGCTCGAATCGATTTGTTTTCAAACCCACGATTTAGTCACCGCCATGAGCAGCGGCGGTAATCCGCCAACTATTTTAAAGGTGGATGGCGGCATGGTGGCTAATGAATGGTTTTGCCAGTATCTGGCCGATACGCTGGATGTGCCGGTAGTAAGGCCAAAAGTGATGGAAACCACTGCACTGGGCGCGGCATTGCTGGCCGCTTTTCAGGCCACAGATATCACCGAATTAAACCAACTGGCCGAAGCGAATCCCTGCCAACGTGAATTTGAAGCCAATGCTACCGATAGCGACCGCGAGCAGCGGTTAACCCAGTGGCATAAAGCAGTTCAGGCCACTTTGCATATGGCAAAGTAGCCTGACTGAACAGCCCTGCTCAGGCTTAGCAGTGCTAAGCCTACAGGTTGTCTGCAAAGAAGCCGTCGATCTTATCGAAAGGGATTTTATCAAGCTGATCGTATAAATCGACATGCACCATGCCGTCGAGAATGACCTTATCTTTAGGCTCCGCAGCGGCGTTATACACATCATCGGTAAAGTATTTTGAGTGCGCGTTTTCACCGGCTATCAGCAAAATAGGCCGCGGCGCAATTTCGTCGATGTAAGTCAGCAGTGGCATATTCATAAACGACAACGCAGTCGTAGCTGTCCACTGGCCGTTCGAGTTGATCGAACGAGGGTGGAAACCGCGGGGCGTTTTGTAGAAATCGAAGTAATTGGCGACAAATTCTGGCTCGTCACCGTTCAGCTCACTGGGTAATCCCTGCGGTGCCAGCGTTGGCTCACCTTTAGCTGCATCTTCCCAACGTTGCTCACCCATTTGCGCTAACGCACCGGAGCGTTCTTCGGCGGTCATAGAATCAAAGTAGCCCTTGGCCATTACCCGCGACATATCATACTTGCTGGTTATAACTACGGCTTTGATACGCTTATCGGCCTGCTGCGGCCTTTATGATCCAGAACAAACATTTGTGTGATTACCTTGCCGGTGTATTGCGCCCCACTTTTTAGTGCCGTAAAGTAAAACAAACACCGCATGGTTTGTGCTGTCGTCTTATGCAATCCCAACCAGCCATGTCATAACAAAGTAAAACGTAACTCTTACATTCAATCACTCAGGCCATCTTTCCCTGCCCGCAGGGAACCCGACTTTCAGGGAGAAAGTGCAGTGCTTTTCAAAAAACCGCTATCCAGCCCCCGCGGCCCCGCTGTAATGGACATGCTGCAAAGTGTCAGCGGTATCATTCTGGCCCTGTTCATGTGGGCGCACATGTTTATGGTGTCGAGCATTCTGCTGGGCAATGATGCCATGTACTGGGTGACCAAGATGTTTGAGGGCGAGCCAATCTTTGGTAAGGGCTACCCCATTCTGGTGAGCCTGTTTGCGCTGTTTATTCTGTCGTTAGTTGTGCTTCACGCGTTTCTGGCGATGCGTAAGTTTCCGGCCACTCACCGCCAGTACCGTACCCTGCACAATCATCTTGGCGGTATACGCCATACCGACAGTTACCTGTGGTATGTGCAGGTGTTCACCGGTTTCGCCTTATTCTTTCTGGCCTCTGTTCATTTATACCAGTTAATCATGCATCCGGCGGATATCGGCCCGTACGCCTCATCCGACAGAGTATGGACTGGGCGCATGTGGCCGCTGTATTTAATGCTGCTGTTTGTGGTTGAGCTCCACGGCGGCATTGGCCTGTACCGGGTGCTCGTCAAGTGGGGCTGGTTTATGGGCAAGGATCCAAAAATTGGCCGCAAACGCCTGACCATAGCCAAATGGGTACTCACTTTATTCTTTCTGGTACTGGGATCACTGACGCTCGCCGCCTATATGAAAGTAGGCTACGAGCATCAGGATAGCGCCGGAGAGCGTTATCAACCCGCCGAATATTCGCAGCTGCACAGCGCCTCGCAAGGAGAGAATGACTAATGCAAACTATAGTAACCGATGCGCTGATTATTGGTGGTGGTCTGGCGGGTTTACGAACCGCTATTGGGGTTAAACGCCGCGGCTTTACGCCGCTCATTTTAAGCCTTGTACCGCCTAAACGCTCCCACAGTGCCGCCGCCCAGGGTGGCATGCAAGCCAGCTTAGGCAACAGTGCCAAAGGCTGGGGCGATAACGAAGACGTGCATTTTGCCGATACCATTCGCGGCAGCGACTGGGGCGCCGATCAGGTGGTTGCCCGCATGTTTGTGCATACCGCGCCTAAAGCCGTGCGCGAACTGGCTGCCTGGGGTGTCCCCTGGAACCGGGTACAAAAAGGCGATCATAAAAGCGTGATCAACGGCGAAGAAGTGACGATTACAGAACGGGATGAGTCACACGGGTTGATTACCGCGCGCAACTTTGGTGGCACGGCCAAATGGCGCACTAACTATGTGGCCGACGGCACCGGCCACTCCATGCTGTATACCATGAGTAATCAGGCCATTGCCGAGGGCATTGAAGTCCACGAGCGCATGGAGGCCATTGCTCTGCTCCATGATAACGGCCGCTGTCAGGGTGCGATTGTACGAAACCTCATTACCGGTGAACTCATGGTTTACCTGGCTAAAGTCACCTGTATTGCTACCGGCGGCTTCGGCCGTATTTACCGGGTATCCACCAACGCCGTAATTAATCAGGGCATTGGTACTGCTATCGCACTTGAAACCGGCATTGCCAAACTGGGCAATATGGAAGCGGTGCAGTTTCATCCCACCGGAATTTTCCCGGCCGGTATTCTGGTCACCGAGGGCTGTCGGGGAGATGGCGGTTTATTACTGGACGCCAAAGAACACCGCTTTATGCCGGATTATGAACCAGAGAAACGGGAGCTTGCCTCCCGGGATGTCGTATCGCGCTGGATGGAAACCCACATTCGCAATGGCCACGGTGTTAAATCCCGATTCGGTGAACACTTATGGCTGGATATTCGTTTACTGGGCAAAGCTCACATCAACAGTAAACTGCGGGAAGTAAAAGAGATCTGCCAGTACTTTTTAGGCATCGATCCCACCGAGTCACTTATACCGGTGCGCCCTGCCCAGCACTATTCCATGGGCGGTATCCGTACTGACTATCGCGGCGAATCTCCCACGCTTAAAGGCTTGTTCGCCGCCGGGGAGGCTGCCTGCTGGGATATGCATGGCTTTAACCGATTAGGTGGTAACTCCGTCGCCGAAACCGTAGTGGCTGGCATGATTGTGGGGGAATTTATGGCAGACAGCCTGACTACAGATGCGTCGCTGGCAATCAGTTCAGTGGCCATCGAGAGCCAGGTAGCGGCGGTGCGTGATGAACTTGCATCGTTCCAGCGCAGTGACAACAACGAAAACGCCTGGCAGATTATTGAAGCCATGCAGTCGTTGATGACCGAAAAAGTGGGGATCTTCCGCCACGGTGAACAGCTGAGCGAGGCAGTCAGCGAACTGCAATCCTTGAATGAGCGCGCCTCGCGGATCAAGGTTAGCGACACCAGCCGTGGCGTAAACCCAGAACTTTGCGCGGCTTATCGGGCTAAAAAGATGCTCAAACTCAGTCTGTGTGTGGCCAGTGGTGCCCTGGCCCGGGAAGAAAGCCGCGGCGCTCATTCCCGCGAGGACTTTCCGCTTCGCGATGATAAACACTGGCTCAAGCGCACGCTAACCAGCTGGCCAACCGATGCCTCCTCGCCGTCAATTGACTATGAACCACTGGATGTCAAAGCCATGGAATTACCTCCGGGCTGGCGGGGCTACGGCGGCAAAGAACGCATTGATCACCCTGACACATCGGCGCGTCAGGCCGAAGTTGATAAGGTGCAGGGCTCAGCTGAGGACCGTTTTGCCAAACAACAGCAATTAATGCCATTTACCGAGTGTTTACCGGCGCCATTCAGAGGCCGAAATGGACGTTTATCAGAGGAACTTGAATCATGAATGCCGCTAACCAACAAAGCATCCCGGTAAAAGTAAGTACGGCGCGCACCATCGAGTTTGCCATTTTTCGGCACAATCCGTTTGACGACACAAGCGAGCCGCATTTTGAGCACTACGAGCTGGAAGAGGCTGACAGTATGACACTGTTTATAGCACTGAATGAAATACGTGCTAAGCAAGCGCCTTCGTTACAGTTTGATTTTGTGTGTCGGGCTGGTATTTGTGGCAGCTGCGCCATGCTTATAAACGGCCGCCCGGGCCTCGCCTGCCGAACGTTGATTAGCCAGCTCCCAGCTAAAGTAACCTTAATGCCACTGCCCGGCTTTGAGCTGATTGGCGACTTATCAGTGAACACTGGCAAGTGGATGCACGGAATGAGTGAGCGCTTGCAAACCTGGATCCACAGTAGCGAAGACACCAATATTGATGCCATTGAAGCGAAGATGGCGCCCGAGAAAGCCGAGCAGATTTACGAACTGGAGCGCTGTATTGAATGCGGATGCTGTATTGCTGGCTGCGGCACAGCGCAGATGCGCCCGGAATTTGTTGGCGCAGTAGGCCTTAATCAACTGGCGCGCTTTAAAATTGACCCTCGCGATGATCGCACTGATGCCCAGTTTTATGAGGTGGTAGGCAATGAAGACGGCGTATTTGGCTGTATGACTATGCTGGGATGCGAGGATTTTTGCCCTAAAGAACTGCCACTGGCACAACAAATAGCTTATATGCGCCGTGCCATGGCGGTTGCCGGAGTAAGTTAGCCCTTAACCCATTTCCTCAAAGAAAAACGCGGCGAGCTCATGGCGGCCGGTACAGTCTGACTTTTTGTAAACCGCCGAGGCCTGGTGGCGAATGGTTTTCTCGGAGGTCTGGCGCAGCTCGGCAATTTCGTTAAGGCTGAGCCCTTTCAACAAAAACAAACCCACTTCTTTTTCGCTGGGAGTGAGTTGCCAGCGCTCAAATTGCTCCTGCACCGCGGCAAAGAAATCCCGCTTGGAGCGTTTCAGTTCCTCAGACATCTGGCTGACTTTATTGTTGGAGAGTTCCAGATTATCGCGCAACGCTTTTAAGGCATTGGAGCGCTGGCGAATATCAAAAATAAGAAAAACAAACAGTCCGGAGGAGATGAGAATTAAAATGGACTCCTGAATGATATGAATTAATTCAAGATCCTCTGAAAAGTCGATATACAGGTCCATACACTTCAGCGCAATAATGCACACCAGCGCGACAGACAGGACTTTATCTTTCACCACTTACTCCAACAATTTATCCGGTGGAAGGGGATCATATCAGCAGCCAACAAAAATGGCCTGCACAATTCACTCATGCAGGCCATTTTTACGATAATTGACTAAGCGTAACGATTAATCGTCACCAAACTCGCGGATAATGCTGTTGATAGTTTCTTTGGCATCACCCAGTACCATGCGGGTGTTGTCTTTAAAGAACAGCGGGTTATCAACCCCGGCAAAACCAGCATTGGCAGAACGCTTGAGCACAAAAACGGTTTTGGCGCGGTACACCTCAATTACCGGCATGCCGTAAATCGGGCTGCCTTTCATCTCTTTGGCCGCCGGGTTAACCACATCGTTAGCGCCGATAACAATAACTACATCGTAGTTTTCCATGCGCGGATTCACATCGTCCATTTCACACAGCAGATCATAAGGCACGTCGGCTTCGGCCAGCAGTACGTTCATGTGACCAGGCATACGCCCCGCTACCGGGTGAATCGCGTATTCCACCGTACAGTTATTTTCTTCCAGCAGCGACTGCATCTCGCGAACCGCGTGCTGCGCCTGGGCTACTGCCATACCGTAGCCCGGCACAACTAGTACAGACTGCGCGGCTTCCAGTACATAAAATGCATCCTGAGCAGACATGATTTTCACTTCACCTTCGATGGCTTCGCCCATCTCTACCGGCTTGGCAAATCCGGATAGCAGCACATTCATGAGCGAGCGATTCATGGCTTTACACATGATGTTGGTCAGGATAAGACCCGACGCGCCTACCAGCAGACCGGTAACAATCAGAATGGTGTTGGCAACCGCCAGACCTGCCGCACAGGCTGCAACACCTGAGTACGAGTTAAGCAGTGCAATAACCACCGGCATGTCAGCACCGCCAATGGAGATGGTGGCCCAGATACCAAAGCTTAACGCCAGCGCAATCGACACATACAACCACAGCGGGTTGCCCGGGTCGGTAGCAAACAAATAGCCCACCACAAAAAACGCTACCAGATGCAGAATGCTCAGTTCGCGCAGACCGGTAAAAATAAACGCCTTGGAGGACATCTTGCCCGACAATTTACCCCAGGCAATCACTGAGCCTGAGAAGGTAATACCACCAATTAAAATGGTCAGGAACACGGTTAAGAAAATCAGCGAATCCGTGGTCGCCAGAGCAATGGGACCCATACCGGATACCGTAGCCCAGCCAAGCAGCAAGGAAGCTGCGCCACCAAAACCGTTAAACAGCGATACCATCTCTGGCATTTGTGTCATTTCAACAGTTTTTGCTTTCCAGGCACCGTAGGCACCGCCAATCACAAAGCCCAGCAGGATCCAGTGATAGCTGATAATCTGCTGGTCGATTAAGGTTACGACCACGGCGATAAACATACCAACCGCCGACACCAGGTTGCCCTTTTTGGCCGATGACGGATGACTCAGTAATTTAAGGCCAACAATGAATAACGTGGTTGCCAGTACGTAGGCAAGATTAATGATCAATGCATTATCAGTCACAGCATAATCTCCTTACTTGCCTTGTTTTTTCTTGAACATGCTCAGCATACGGTCGGTAACCATATACCCGCCCACAACGTTGATACTCGCCAGCGCTACCGCGGCGGTACCTAAAATGGTGGTAAGCGTGTCGTTGTCAGAGCCAGAAGCGACCAACGCGCCGACCAGGGTGATCCCCGAAATGGCGTTAGAGCCGGACATTAACGGCGTGTGCAGTGTTGCCGGTACCTTACGGATAAGTTCGAATCCTAAAAAGGCGGCCAGCAAAACAATAAAGATCAGGTAAATAGTTTCCATGTGTTAGCCCCCTTTGTATGCGTTTTTGAGCATGTCATTGGTGATCTCGCCAGCGTGGGTAATCACGCTACTTGCAAGAATTTCGTCTTCCAGATCCAGCGTAAACTGCTTGGATTCCTTATCGAAAAACTCATCAATGAGATTGATCAGGTTATTGGCATACATATCGGTAGCATCACGAGCCACGCGCTGGCTCCAGTGGCCGTCCCCAATCACGGTTACTCCCTCAACTACAGCGGTTTCGCCAGGCACAGAACCTTCAACGTTACCACCCGATAGCGCAGCCATATCCACTACCACACTGCCCGGTTTCATTAACGCCAGTGTTTGTTTGGAAATCAGCACCGGGGGTTTACGTCCGAACAGCTGAGCAGTGGTGATAACGATGTCAGCATCGGCAATCGCATCTCGCTGTGCTTCCTGTTGCTTGGCTTTTTGCTCGTCGGTAAGCTCTTTGGCATAACCGTCTTTGGTCTGACCGGTTTCACCAATATCAATTTTGAGGAACTTGCCGCCTAAGGATTCGACCTGCTCGGCCACAACCGGGCGGGTATCGTAAGCCAGCACGTTAGCACCTAAACGCTTGGCGGTTGCAATGGCCTGTAAGCCAGCTACACCAGCACCAATGATAAAGACCTTAGCCGGTTTAATGGTACCGGAAGGTGTCATCATCATGGGCAGAATGCTTGGCAGGACATTTGCGGCCTGCATCATCATCACGTAACCAGCCAGACTCGCCTGAGAGCTCAGGGCATCCATTTTCTGGGCACGGGAGGAACGCGGGATCATCTCAACCGACAGCGTCGACAAGCCTTTACCGGCCATGTTTTCTACCAGTTCCTGCTGGAAGAACGGATCGATATGGCCAATCACCAGCGCATTGGCTTTTAGCTGTGCCAGCTGGCTGCTTAGGGGGCGGTTAACGTAGAGCACAATATCGGCATCACCAAGCACGTCGGCATTGGCTTCTACGATAGTGGCACCTTGTTCGGTGTAGGCGGCATCGGGATAGCCTGATAACGCACCAGCGTCTTGTTCAAGCATGACGGTAAAGCCCATTCGGGTAAACCGCATCACGGTGGCAGGCGTTACAGCGCAACGCTGTTCGACAAAACTATCATCAATAGCGTGCCTTGCTTCGTTTAGAACTAAGAGTTTCAAGAGTATCCTCCTTTCCTCCGGGCAAAATTAACCTAACCGCTGTTTTTAAGGAGCGATTAAGCGGTATCTGTTTGTTGCCACAAGGTGCTTTTGATCCATTTACTACAAAATTGTAAAGCTCTTGCTTTATAAAACTGGTTTATATCTACAATTTTGTAATCTTCCATTTTTATTGGAGTTTTAGGAAAGGATTACAGCGAAGAGCCAATAATGCATAAATAAAATCGAAATTGAAAGAGAAAATTTAGCCTTAAACACGTAAATACCACTTATGAAACGTTTAAGCCTTATAACTCTTACTTATAATACAATTCAAAGAAGTAGGTAAATAGTGCGGGCGGGGAATTGAGTATTTAGCGCAGATATGTAAAGCGCTATGGATTGGTTTTCACAGTCTTGTAATCAGGCATCTGCATTAACAATGTTTTATTAAGTGTTAACCAGAGAGTATTGCTTACAGGAAGTGAGTTGTCCCATGGTGCTAATGGCTATTTTCCACCACTGATAAAACCAGCAAGCCGGGCAGTTAATCACGCTGCCAGTTAGCAGGCATTTCGCCGGTATAATCTGGCTCCAGTTCTTCAACCTTTTTAATATACTCATCTGGTAACTGCTTTATATCCTGGTTAGCTCGAAGGATACTTGCATAGGCGTGCAGGTAAGTAGCAATATCCTGCTGAGCAGTGGCCAGGAATTCTTTTACGTCAAAGCCGTTAAGGCCCAGGTGCCGCTCTAAATAATCTTTGAGTGCTTCAGCGTGCAGCACTGACAGAGCACTGCCGTGGGCTGCACTCTTATACCCTTCGAAAACAAATAAAGAGGGCAACACCTTCAGAGTGCCAAAGAAATCGACATTCTTACAACGAGCTGCTAATAATGGCCCGAACAGATAATCAGAATTGTTCCGGCGCTGAAGCACGGTTATTCGGGCCGGAATTTCGCCCAGCAATTCCATAACATGCAATGCTGCCCCTTCGGCAAGCACGATCTCTTTGGCACTCTTGTAATAACATAATTGCTCATGCAATGAGTGCTGTTCTGGCTGGAAAATCGTGTAGCCCTGGCGGGCAAAAAATTGCTCAACATACCGCTCTCCTGCAAAGCTGCCGCGCAATAAAAACGGTGTGCGACTCACATAAATTTTATCCGGCAGTTGTGTATCGGGCTCGATACCGGCGCGGCGCTCGCATTGCAGTAGAAACTGACGATAATCGGCTGAGATCTGACTACGAGTACGGAACAGGCTTTGCTGTGGCGCAACCCAGAGGTTTTCAACACGCTGCGGCTTATCGACTAACACTACCCGCGATTTATCTACACCAAGATAGTCCAGAATCTCATAAAAATTAGGCGGTAGTAACGGCTTGGCGAAGATACGTAAACGGCGGCGCAGTTGGGGAAGAATAAGCACCTTGCTGATATCGGCCTGCTGTTCAGCACCGGGCAGAGCCGCTAACCGATGTATTGATTCAGCAATGAAATGGCCAAAATTACCGAACGCCGGCCCCCCGTAGTAATAATGGCCCTTCTTAAGGTGGCTAACCTCTGGCTGATCTGCCAGTACTTCGGTTTCGGTCGCGCACACTGGTTCCGATTGCTGTAAGTTGATTTGTTGATAACGAAACTGATGAGCAAACTCCGGCAACTCCTGAGCCCGCACACCACCACGGATTCTCGCCGGCGTTGAACCGGACAGTTGCGGAATAAGGTCAGCATTGGTGACCTTAACTGCGTTATTAAGTGATGCTGGAGGTTGCAGCGTCGATTTGTGCGCCGATGCGTTCAATTTTTGTCTGACTTCGCCCAGTTTACGCTTAAAAAACAATGGTAATGTCGCGAACCAACGCGCACCACGGCTCAACTCAAACAAGCGCTCCAGCGACGCGTCATAATCCGGCTGTTCCGCTGAATCGACTATCACACTGAGTGACCTGAAAAGCATGGGCTTATCCCGTCGCAACTGACAAACTAAGCCGGCAATTTCTGACTCATGCACACCTTGCTGATAGTAGGGCAATGCAGCAACGTTATTAAGGGCTTCAGTCACCAGTTGCCAGTCCTGTTCAGGCAGTAACTGCTGAAATTTGGCAGTAACGGTGGCTAGCTGCTGTTTATAAGCTGCCAGAGTTTCATCGTTGAGCAGCCGATAACGGCCTGCGCCGGCACTGGCCGCCTGTAAATAAGAGTCCAGCTCTGCCTGCAAAGCGCTAATCGGGAACTGGTTAAGCCAACGTTTGAGTTCGAGCGCGGCGAAGCTGTACGAAACGTTTACCGAAGTATCACTCACCGACAGTTCATCCCGCAAACCTAACACGCCAAGCACGTCAGTAATGACATTGCCCTTTTCACCATGATTCTTATAAGCAAAGCAATGGAGCTGATGAGCCTCCAGCTGGTTGGCTGCTTTTAAAATGCTCTCCCATTGGCCAAGGTTAAGGCGCTTACCCGGAGTAAAAAGCTTTTGATTGCCATGACGTTTTACCGACTGGTTATAAATTGACAGCTGAAACTCTACCGGATTTCGCAAAAAGCAGATAATTTCAACATCAGGCACAGCCTGTGTAATGTCGTCAATAATTCTGAAAAACGATTCGGAGCTTAATAATAGTATGTGAGCTTTAGGGTTGTTCTCAAAAGCGTTAAGAACATTGGTTAGCTTTTGATGATCCAGCGCCAGGCGGCCCTCTGGATCCGGAACGCAAATTTCTCTGGCATTACCCGAGCTAATGCCGTTTTCATCTACAGAGTGCGCGGGATATAAAACCCCCGACGCCAACAGTTGCTGGCGATGCTGATGAAGAAACTGCTGGATCGCCGAACTGCCGGTTTTTGGCGGACCCACATGGAAGATAACGCGCTTATTCAAACTACTGCTCTGTCCCTGGAAAACGGCGTAATATTAGCACACATACCGGCCGCCTAGCATAACGGAAATCAGATTTTGTGCCTTCGCTTTTAACTGACGAATATTTGTCCAGTTTGTAAATATCATTCTGAAAAAACGAATATCTGTGGGGTTTTAATCTGATGGATGTGCTTATCAGGCTCCATTATCATTACCACAATGATTAAATTAGCAAGGGGCAAATTATGAAAATTGTAGCTTATGGAGCAAGTACCAGTTCAACCTCAATCAACAAGGCATTGGCCACTTATACTGCTGGCCTGGTTGACGGCGCAGAAGTTAAAGTGTTGGACATCAATGATTATGATGTTCCTATGTTCAGCGAAGATCTGGAAAAAGAAATTGGCCAGGCCGACGGCGCTAAAGAATTCTTAAACGATCTGGCCGACGCTGATGCATTTGTTATCTCGTATGCCGAGCATAACGGCCACTACCCGGCGGCATATAAAAACCTGTTCGACTGGGCAACACGAATCGACCGTGAATTGTTCAAGCAAAAGCCGGCGGTTTATCTGGCCACCTCTCCGGGCCCAAGTGGAGCGAAATCAGTGTTAGCGGCGGCAGAAGCGTCAGCGCCATTCTACGCAGCGAATGTGAAGGCTACGGTCTCAGTACCGGGCTTTTACGACAAGTTCGATGCAGAAGCGGGTAAAGCTACAGACGAAGCGCTGATCACCGAACTGAAAGCCGCAGTAGCCAAATTAGCTGGCTAGTATCCACTCTTATTAAGAGCGTGATTTATCCGGCGCGTACCTGTCTGACAGGTATTGCGCTGGTGACATCCCCAACATATCCTTAAAATCTCTGATCAGGTGCGACTGGTCTGTATATTCAAGCTGAGTGGCCAGCTCAATCATTGTTAGTGTGTTTGCTTCAAGCTCTTCAAGTGCTTCATGCAAGCGGTATTTACGCAACAGCCATTTTGGCGACAGTCCAATATATTGATTGAATAATCGCTGTAACGTCCTCACCGAAAGGTCAGCGCGCTGCGCCAGTTGCGCAACGGTATAAATCTCACCGCTATTTTTAATGCAGTCCAATAACACTGCCACCTGTGTTTGTTTTGCCGTTACAGGCTCTACAAAGCGCACCAGAAACTTGTTTAATGCCGATACAATCATTTCGTCGGTCATGCCGTCAGCACGTGTTTCAAAAATGTCAATCACGCCTGACCCGAAATACTTGCTGGCAGAGAGTTCCTTATCGACATAATCGCTTGCTGGACCGTCCAACAGCACGTTGAGTGCACCAGCATTAAATTTAACACCAATTACAAAGCCACTGGCAGCCATCTGATACTGATACACTTTGCTCACCGGCCCGATAAGTTTTACCCCCAGGCCATCGAAGGTTAAGTGAAAGTTAGGATCAGGCAAATTCCTTTGAACATGCTCCTGGCCGTTTTTTAGCTGCCAGTTTACTAACCAGTACTGTTCAATAAGGTTCGCCAATGGCGTATCAGGCACATAACGCCGCAGACGGTAGTGTTTTTTACTGTCATTGTGGTGCATGACGCCTGATACGCGATGATGACTGTATTGCAAATCGATGGCTCTCACAAAAGCTGGGGTGACGTGTTTTTACAATACCAAAGGCGGCAGTAATGGTAACCTGCAAACTCAATCAGGATATATCACAAAGAGGTTTACATGACACTAGAGGGCATGTTTTCGATAACCGACTGGCAGGAAACTACTGAAAAAACCTTTGAGCAGGGCAGTAAACTCAATACTGCCAAAGTTTCACAGCACTATAGCGGCGAGTTAACAGGCACCAGCGAGGTGTTTTATCACATGCATTATAGTGCTGCCGGTGATGCTACCTTCAGTGGCTTTGAATACATTAACGGCGTTATTGATAATCAGGCTTGTCGATTGGTGATAAGCCACACTGGCACATTTCAGCAAGGTGTTGCATCCAGCCACTTTACCATTATTGAGTGCGACACGATTAAGGCCCTGGAGGGACAAACTGGGTATTTTACCTCTGCCGAAGGCGGCAAAGCTGACTATGTTATTGGTGAGTAGTTGATAGCCTGAAGGTTCGGAACTAAAACGGAACAGAAATAAAAAAGGCATGCCGAGTTAAGCATGCCCCTATAACAAAGCGCAGTAATGCGCTCACTTTTTTTAGTTTAGCGAAAGGCTATGTTCTGCTAAATTGTTGCTATACTGTATATGAATA
>CEQU01255470.1_pt1 | contig 16049 bp, 10 predicted proteins | sample 531031 | NCBI WGS metagenome assembly CEQU01 (sample SAMEA2621216, study PRJEB7988) | marine metagenome | isolation source: saline water (ENVO:00002010), including
GCATTCTCGTCGGGAGAGAATCCGTACTCAAGAACAGAAGTCCTTCTCCCCTCTTCGTTAACTCTTTCAATAGTGGAGAATCCCTTAGACTTGTTTTTGTCTACGGTAAATCCGACAGGAGCATTAGAGGAAACTTCAACTCTCGCGGCGGGATCAGCTTCTTGAATGAGAGCCGCTGCATCTCGCGCGTTGTTCTTGTTCTTGTAGGTCTTTACTGCCTGACCGTTCTTCTTGATCGTGTAGCTTCGGCTCCGATGCTTCAGGATCTGGGCGGATTCAACAGCATCTTTCCTGCTGAGTGCGCCATCAACGATCTCTCCATTCGGACCACGGACAAAGTAGCCTTCGGCGGGTTCGGTAGTGACTTCGTAATCGCCTACCGTGAGAGTTCTGCCGTCGTCCGCCTCTTGGATATCCTGATATGTGATAGGGGTGAAGACACCCTTGACCTTATCGGTCTTGTGTAGGTCTCCCCTGACCCGCATGTCAGAAATAAATGCTTTATATGGAGAACGTCCATATTTTCGAGTAACCTTTTCAAAGTCTCCCTGAGTAATACGACCGTTCTCCTGGCCTATCTTGAGAAGTTCTTCGTAATTATCTTCCGTATAAGCATTGTCTCTAGGCTTTAATGGATTCGTTCCATCTTTTTGCTTTTCCCTTTTCGCATATCCCCTCGTTTCCATTTCCTTAACAATGGTGGCTGCGACTGCTTTGTCCGTGTCGGAAACGCCCATTCCAAGGACTTGGCGTACAACGTCGGAATCGATCGATTTGGACTTCCTAGTGCCTTCCACAGCATTGTCAAACTGCTTCCGGGTAAACATGGGCATGTATGCCCCGCCATCTTCCTCGACGAACTCTTGAACCTTTAACCCTGAAAGGATAGATCTTATACGTCTTCTTTCTTGATTCGTTGTTTTCTTGAGGTTCGGCGTTCTTCCTCCTGTCTGCCTAGAAACGAACGCCCTGAAACCGTCTGTATCGACAAGAATGTTTCTGGAATCAGCGGCCTCGATGACATCTTCAATTTCGACAGGAGTATTCTCCTGAGCCTGTAGCGCGGCCTGCTCGATAGTGTCATTGTTTCGGGCGGCCTGCTCGTTGGCAGCACGCCATCTAGCCTCGTTCTGAGACTGGATCCTCTCCGCTCTCTCGATTTCTGCCTGCCTGGCGGCCTCTCTCTGGGAGTCCTGGCTCTTCCGAAGCCGTCTCTCCTCGTCAGACATCTTGTTCCAGTTCTCTTCAGCCTTCTTGTTGGCCCTATGAGATCTGTATGTACCGGCAGCACCGAAAGCTCCAACCACGGGGATCGTCCCTGCGATAGTTGCCTTCATCTCGTCCACGAACTCAGCGTCGTCGAAGCTGATCGACTCCCCAGCCTGCGCTCTTTCGAGAACGGTCTGCATCAACTCGGTGGGAAACTCCGTTAAGGACTCCACCGCTCCTCTTCCAATAGTTCTACCCAGTGTCGCCTTACCAGCCTGAGTAGTGGTGGCAGCGAGGGACTGCTTCAAGCTCTGAGACGCAGCAAGCTGGGCACCCCGACCGATCCCGCCGGTCAGAGCAACGAAGATGTAGTCCATCGCAGCCTGCGGGCCTGCGGCGGCGGCGGCAGCAAAGTTGCTTATATCATCAGGGGTTACGGTTTGCTCGCCACCCTCGGAAGCAACTTCGTACTGTCGCTCAAGGTTGTCTGCAAAGAACTGAGTGGCGAGAGTCCCGATACCAAAAGCGGCACCGAAGCCAGCCTTCAGCAACGGGTGAGGAGCAGCAGTCGCTCCGGCTCTCAGGACAGGCAAGAATCTGGCAAGCCCCGTACCGACTCTCTGACCAAGCTTAGATCCGGCTACGAGATCTGAAGCGCCAACCTTACCCGCCACCATCGCAGGAACCATGTAGGGGGTGGATATACCCACCTGTTCCCTAGCAAACGTCCAAGCGGTACTAGCTGCTTCTGCTAGACCGTCTTCCTTGTAGTCCTCGATGATGTCGGTGTATTGAGTAGGCTCAGGAAGAATCTCCGCAGCTTCCCTAGCGGTCTGCTCGTAGATCTTCCCCGCCTCATCCAAAGCCCTCTGGTCGCCGAGACCACCAAGGACTGTCGAGGGGGCAGCAGACAGAGCGCCTGCCATTCTCGTTATGGTAGATTGAGCAGCCGGAATAAACCCAGAAGGTTTTTCAAAAAGCTCAGGTCGCTCAGATTTTAACTGTGCATAAGCTTGATCTTCCGATACACCCGGAGGAAAAGATACAACCTGCCCGTCGGGCAACTGGATTCCGTTTTCTGCGCCATCAATCCAAGCCATTAACTATTATCCCTAATAATTCGCATTAAACGGAGTGACGTTCAGAGGGCTAGCAGAGGGCATCCCGTAGCCGCCTCTCATGTATTTAACCATAGCCTGCTGGATCAAGGCTTCCCGCTCTGCATCGGGCTTCGCGAGGAAGCCGACATCGGTGCCGGTAAGTTCCTTGATGGCTGCTTGCCTTGCCTCCGAGGCATCCATACCACCAATAGCCTGACCCCTTAACCTGTTAAGCTCTATCTCGGATTCTCCAAGTCGAGCCCGAAGCTTATCGGCAGCTTCCGCTCTGGCGTCCTCTCTTCTCTGCTGAGCGAGATCAGTTGCCTGAGTTAATCCAGCGATGCCTGCTTCTCCGATGTTCTCACCAGCAGCAAGCCCAAGGCCGCTACGCATCATCATGTCGAATAAAGGCCGAAGCTTTCCGGATTTGATAGTTTCCGAGGACGAAGAAGATTCCGGTCCTACCCTGATCTTTCTGGATTTATCTACTATCTCATCAAACATCTCATCTGTAGCGTCAACCATCCCCTCCCCGTCTACCTTCGCCTCCCGGCCGGGGGCTGCATTGAATAATTCGGGTCTTTCTTTGAATATACTTCCGTACTCACGGGGAAGCTGTTTCATTTGAGATTCTCTGAATACTCCCGGAGGCAACGCCCTGGCTACATCAACAGGCTCGGGAACATCGCCTCTGCCTGTATTCATATCCAGTATCGGTATCCCCGATACCGTCGTCCTCCCTGTCGGAGTGGAAAAAGGCAGGGTAGTCTCAGGCGGTCTGCCGCCTCTCATTTCTTGAGCCTGCCTACGGAATCTCTCTGCTTGCGTGAGACCTTCATCTGCGGGGCCTTCCGGGATAGACGGACCCAAAGGAATTTCACTCTCAGCACGAGCCGAAGCGATACGGTCTCTCAAGAGCGGTATATCTCTGGCGTAGTTTTGCGTCTCTTCAAACGGAGGGATTCCTCCATACCTGTCGAACGCTCCGGGTCCAGCGTTGTAGGCTGCGAGAGCGTCTGCTTCGTTTCCGTATTTGTTTAACATCTGCCCGTAATACATCAGACCACCCATAATGTTTTGGTCGATGTCAGTGATGTCTTCAACTCCGAGGTCTTTAGCTGTCCCCGGCATTAACTGGAAAACGCCTCTGGCTCCCTTTTCGGATTTGGCGACGGGAACCAGTCCTGACTCGTTTATCGCTTGAGCAAGAGCTAAGTTTGGATCCATCCCTAACGTCTGCGCTTTAGCAATTATGTTGTCCGCAATTACTCTCTGCTCATCGCTAAGGTTTTGATAGATTTCAAACATCCTATCAACTCTTCCACCCTCATCGAACCTTCTGACAGCCCCACCGTCAGAATATCCAAGCATCTTCTCCAAGGACGAAGGAGGAGTAGGGTAGAGTTGATCTTCCTTGAGAGGATCTCTGACCCACATCTGGGATTCCTCATCATAGTAATCTGGGTCTCGCTTGCCTCCGGCCTTGTAAAGCTCAATCACCCTATTAATTCCGGAAGGGGTAACAGGGATAGAAGTCGTTTTTTCCCTGAGCGGGTTAGCCATCATTAGCATTGCGGCAAGTTCAGACTTTAAACTGCTGTCCTTCACCTTGTCTTTCCTGCCAAGAAAATCAAGGAAGTCTACTGCGAGAGGCCCAAATCCTTGCTTCTGGGAAACATTCAACTTCGGTGGACTGGCGGCAAATCTAGTAGGCCCTTCTTTTGCTTTCATCACAGCACCGCCAGTAGCCATCATTTGAGGAGGCATCTGCTGGGGAGGCTGGGCAGGAGCCATCGGGTTCATCTGGGGACGAGGGGGAGCGGATTTCATCTGAGGAGGCATACCATGACCGTAACCGGCACGCGGATCTCCTCCCGACATAGGCCCGTAAGGCGCACCGGGGATTGATCCGATCCCCTGCTGTGCAGGGGCAGGCATTATCTGAGGGGGCATAGGTGCGGACTGTCCCATCATCTGCTGAGAGGCTGCTAGATACTGGTCAACCATCGGAGGCTGCTGCATCTGCTGTTCGGCCTGATTGGCCTTTGCTTCCTGCATCTGCTCGCCACGACGCCTAAGCTCGTCCATGCCGAGAAGCTGTGCAGCCTTTCCGGACTGCCCGGATGCAACCTTCTGGACAGAGCCCATGTCAATGTTGCGAAGCATTTCTTGTAGTTCTAAAAGATTTGCACTCATTGTCTTATCTCACCCGCCCTTGTACGCGCCATACGCGCCAAGTCCTGCGATGCCTAAACCTGCGATTGTCTGACCGATACCGGGACCGCCGCCACCACTTCTCGTTGTCTGGTTTATTGCGGTCGCGTAGGGAGTTCCGGAAAGAATTCCAACATATTCCTTGAGTTGGTTCCTTCTCCAATCTCTTCTATCCAAGAAATCCTGATATGCTTGATCTCGAATAGCTTGCTGCATCTCTCTACCGCGAACACCGGCCTGCTGAAGAGCGTTGATTCTCTCTAGGGCCTGAGCCTGCTGGGTCTGAGCAAGCGCTTGCAACTGAGATCCTGCATCTAAGCCGATTCTTGCTCCAGCCTGTCTAGCTGCAACATCGCTGGCGAAAGCCTGCTGGGCCTGATCGAAAGCTCTGAATCTGGTATCAGCTTCATACTCCCTCATCGCTCGGAAAGCTTCATCGGAAACCCTGCCAGCCTCCCTAGCACCCATGAGAGTTCCTCTTCCTCCCATGATTCCAGACTGGATGGCTGCGTCAGAAGATCTTCTCCTTGCATCCCCCATCGCGCCTTGGTAATCGCTCATCATGCGATCTCGGCCAAGATCTAGAACATTTTCCAGATATGGATTCATGTACTTCTGAGCCTGATCTGGAAACATAGGGGTATCAAACCCCACCTGAGAAGCCTGAGTAGCAATGCCTCTTGCCTGATCTAGTTCAGGTCTAGCGCCTTGGTCGTAAATAGTCTGGACACCCTCGAAAGCTTGACGCTCCATAGGGGTAAAGCCAGCAATACGCTGCCCCTGATACTGCTGAAAAGGCTCTCTGGCTAACGCCCTTCCCTGAGAAGCGATGCCCTGCCAGTAAGGCTTAGACCATTCCGGTAGATCCTGTATGACTCTTTGAGTGCCACCGCCACCGCTACTGCCCATAAGGCTCTCCGATCATATTCGCCATGATTCCATCATTGAAAGGGTCAGGCTGTTCGATTGATCCAGTCTTTACCGTTCGGACTTGATCCATAAAATTATAGAGCTTTGCAGCTCCATTTTGATTGTTCCCATCCCCAAGATGGGAAACCACATCTGCCGGTACGACAAACTCTCCGCTGGAGAGGGCTGCTGGCTGAGACCCATCGATCGACGCGGGGATAGTGTCATCCATTCCGCCTGCGACTCCACCGATGTAACCGCCTTCAGCCATGTTTACATCAGAAGTACCAGAGATAATCGGGGCGACCTCATTATCAGGGCCACCAACCATCAAGGTCTGCGACAGGTAATCAGGAGTTCTTAATCCAAATCTATTTTCGTACTCAGAAGGTATCGAGACGTTTCGATCGAAATCAAACCCGCCTTCCCTTTCTTCAATAATAGAGTTAACCTGTCTTACCATCGGCCTGAGTACAGCAGATGAGAGAAAAGCCATTCTTTCTAATTCTGCCATACCAATTAGATCTTGTTCAGAGCCAACAGTTCCGAGACCAAACTCTCTGGCAATATCTTGGAATACAGGTATAAAGCCTTCCCAGCCGGATTCCTCAGATCCAGTCATGAAATGCTCTATATCAAAGACATCATTGTTCCCCCGGCCCCAAGCACCTATGTCATCGTACTGAGTATTGTGTATCTGATCTATGGAAATGCCTGTAGTATCGGAGTAATCCACAAGGGCTTCAAACAGGCTTTGCTGAACAATGGGCTCGGTTGCAATATCAAAAGACCAAGGGTTTCCAAATCCCCGTTCACCAGAAAAAGCTCTTGCTGGCCTATCGTGTGGTCTCGTTTTAACGAACTCACGATACTTTTCATTCAGCCACTCAGAGTCATTTCCTCCCCAGTCAAACCGATCGCTGTACTCTAATACAGACTGATCTTCGTAGTTTACCAATCCTGCATCACTAGGACTGGAGAGATACCGCTCTTCAAAAACTGCCCGGTTTTCATACCGCCCTCTTCGATTCATAACTCTTTCGTTCCCAACAAACACTGTAACAACAGGAAGATTTGGGTAGTCACCGTACCAGTCAGGTCGTTCAGTTTCTGTGAACAAGCTTTCATCGTATATAGGATCGGAATATCCAAAGTTTGTTCTAAATGCTTCCCCTAGATTTAACGTAGCTTCGGGGCCAGTGTAAAAATCGGCAACGTCAGATAAAGCCCTCTGGGAATCTGCGGAAAGATCGTAAACGCCTTCGCTCGTAACCGGGACATCGACTGCCGTTATCCCGTCATCGGCAGGAGCGTCAGGCGCATCACCGATAGGGCTTCTGGGGTAATTAGTTATATCTTTAACTATCTCCCCATTCTCATCGACGATGTACTCTCTGCCGCTTGTCTGATCGAAAAATGTGCTATGACCAGCCACAGCCGGGGGGATGAATCTAGAGCCATCGAAGACTAAGGGGTACTGCTCATCCTCATCCCACACGGGGTAGGTTACAGTTCTTCCTTCTGCGTCACGGACTACATTGTCTTCAGTATTTTCATTTGCATCAACTTCCGCTATGCCCCCAGCAGTATCCTCTTCTTGAATCGCTTCCTCACCAACGGACTCAACAGTTTCGATACCAGTCTGGGCATCGACCTGTTCTTCGGTAACTTCATCGACTGCTGTTTCAGCATCCCGATTATCGGAGTCATCCCAAGAGAACGAGGTTTCTCCGCCCGTTTCGGGAGTGGCGGGGGCAGGCTGAGTGGTAGTGGCGGGAGTAGTCTCGGTGGGAGGAGCGGGAACCTGTGCCGACTGCGGGGTAAAATCTCCATAAGCTATAAGAGATATTAAACCAACCGGATCCTGGGCTAAGTAAGCAGCCTCCTCCCGTGAAACAATCCCGGCAGCAACGTAATCTCTCAACAGATCCATTGAGGATCTAATGAGATCATTTCTCTGCATGGGGTCAACAGAGATCTGTTCAGCATCATGCAGAGCGGCCTGGAACTTGTACTGGTCTCCGTACTGATCGATTACCCCTGCGTAGGAGTTGAGAGCGTTAGCGAGGGCGTTGTACTTGCTCGGCTCATACTCCTGCATGGCGGCTAGGTAGTCTCTCGTAGAGGTGTAGCCAGCATCCTGGGCTTCCAGAGCCAGAGAGCCTACGAAGTCATAGGCAGCCTGGACGACATTCATCTCGTCGCCAGTCAGGAACTCCCCTTCGTAATCAACAGGAACTCTGAACTCTGCTTCAGACCAGTCCTGCCTGAACGGATCTCTTTCCGTGGGTCCGTAAACAGCCTCTATTCCTTCAGGCACCATGTCCTGAGGATTTAAGAATCTGTAGCTTTGGTCTAAAGCCGAGTAAAAATCATATGAAAGAGGGTCTTGATCGGGAAAGTTCTGAGCAAGAAGCTCATCTCTGACGGGCAAGACCTGACCATCTGGCCCGACTATGAACCGAGGCTCTTGTACTTCCAGCTCCTCTTCAGGGAAAGTTTGAAAGATTTCAGCTTCCCCAACTGAACCAATACCCCCAAAGTCAATGCCAGATTGTTCAATTAAACCCTGGATGTCGTAATCAAGAAACTGAGGTTGCTGATCGGGAAGAGTCTGGAAAATCTCATTCTCACCAACAGAGCCGATAGTCCCAAAGTCAGTCTGATATTCTTCGTTGCTATCAACACCTTCTTCAAAGGTCGTATTCTCAAACTCAAGATCAGTAGACATTTAAAATCCTAACTAAACTACGCTGCCGGAACCCGGAAGGGATCCAGATCTAGCGAGCCGTCTTCTTTTCATCTCTTCGTAAGGGCTTTCTGCCATCTTAAGCCGACGAGGAGCAGGAGAAGGGGGAGGGGGTGCCATTTGCTGTTGATTGCCGGACTGATCCTGCAAGGAAGCAAGGCCACTCGACGCTGCCCTCGAAACTCCCTTGGCTACTTCTCCGATCTTCTTATTAGTTGCGATCTTATTCATGGCTCCCTGTAACACGTCGGTACTGGGCATAGCCGATTTAAAAGCAGCCTCTATGCCACTTGGCTTGCTCATAAGACTTTGCGAAAAGTTTGCAGCAAAGTCAGGGGTGGTAATAGCTCCAAGCTTCCCTGTGCCCCCTGTGGCCGCCGCCTTCGTTCCTGCGACCTTGGCGCTTAGGCCCTTGGTAACACTCGGCATCGTAAGTGTCCCAAGCTTCCCTGCTGTTACTGTGGGGGCGGCGGTAGCGACAGTAGGGGCAGCGCCTATGCCGGTAGCGGTAGCTCCTCCTGCTCCCTTAGCGCCAGCGAGAAGCCCTGTTCCTCCTGCCCCTGCCCCTGCCCCTGCAAATCCCGCCGCCGCGCCACCAGTAAGCCCTAATCCCAATCCCATTAAAGCTCCTTTCTTAGCTCCTTCCTTGCCACCCATTAACGCTCCAATTCCCGCACCTCCGCCCGTCATGAGCGCAGCAGTAGCTAGGAACGGAATCCAAGCAAAAGCCTCAGGGTTTCCAGTATTAGGATTGATGGTCACTGGACCGAGAAGCGACTGAAGACCCTCAAGCTCCTGAGGCTGGATGTGCATGAGCATGGTGTCGCCATTGCGACCCTTGGAAGCGATCTCTCTCGACTGCTCCACCATCCCACCGTGGGCATATCCACCTACCCCACCAGACTCAAGCTCCATAGTGACTTTGCTGTAAAGATCCATCTCAGGGCTAAGGGTGTTTCCAACCTTCCCCCCCATCGTAAAGCCACCTTGAGGCTGCTCGTCGAGGGTGAGCCCCTGCCAGAGTTCTCCCATCCATCGGTCACCAGTACCCACAGGTTCCTGCTGCTGTTGCTGCGTCTGAGGTCTAGCCTGAGGTCTAGCCTGAGGCTTGGCCGGTCCACCAGTGATCGGACCCAGCGGCGACTGATTCGGCATCTTATTCAGCCGCTTGCCAGCAGCCTGTCTCTGGGCAAACTGCTTAGGAGAGGGCTTGTCCTTGGGAGGCGACACATTCCCCATGTTCTGATTCTTCATGCCAGCATTGGGCATGGGAGCGCCCATGATGGGGGGAGTGGAAGCCTTGGCTTGGCTCCCCGTAGGGTTTGCTTCCTGCGGAGATTCAAACTGTCCGAAGGTTTTTCTCATCATAATATTTACCTAGAGAACTTCCGTTCCGAATATATTCATTTGAACTGCGTCGCCAGAGGAGCAGGCTGCTTCTATCGAATCACCAGATACAAGCCCTATCCCTAAGGAGAGAACATCAGTTTCATTTAAAGCAATAGCTTGTTCTTTAAATATAATCTGCTTGTCGGCGTCTGCGTCTTCGCCTGACTTTTTAACCCGTATCGAATAGTTCGGACCGGCACCACCCGCATCATTCGTGCAGCAAAGAATGATCGATGAGATAACAGCTTGCGAATTCCCTCTGGTCAAAAACCGTTCACCCGAGGGAGTAGGGACTGTGTAGATAGTGGCTTCTGTATTCGTCAGGGTAGCCTGCGCCAGTATCTTGAAGCCATCAGCCATGAGTCACTACACCTATCGGCGGGAAGACCATTGCAAGCTTTATGATCTGATTGTTGTCTCGTTTATCTGAGACATTTTGATTGACCACATTGAGATTATCAAAGCTCTCGCGGCGAAAAGGATCGCGCTCTCTATTGTAATCATCATCAGCCATTACCTTCTCCCATCAGGCTTGATGCGTATTCTGGAATCACCAAGCTCCCATCCTGTATCTGAAGAGCTGGTGTTGTCGTCAAATTTTACAGACATCGTTCGTCCGCGAAGTCTTGTGTTCACAAACTCCGTCGTGCCATCAAGCGTTAAAGATCTTGTTTTGGAAGTGCTAGATGAGGGGTAGTTCTTCGCAGTTAGAGTTGCCGTTAGCTGCGGGCTGCCCTTTAAGGATCTGAAATCAGGGGCAAATCTGTCTGCAAATATCGACATATCCCCATCTTCTATGTCGAAATAAGCACTCTCAATAAAGGAATTCATCTTGGAGCCGTCATTCATATAGCCATCTTCATGGTTATAAATGATGGATCGATCTATCCCATCGTACACGCCGGAGTCGTAAGCTTCCTTGTTGTACGCAGCGTTCGGTTTTTCGCGAAGCCCTGAGTCAGACCAAGAAGATCTAGCCATAGATCCGTATGCCCAGGTGTTCTCTACATAATTGAACAAGACATATTTGTTTGGCTCGGTACTATCCCCTGATGGATAGAACCAGATGATCTCATTGAAGAGAGAGTTCAGAGCGGAAAATATAACCTCTCTCTTATCGTAATTTAATTCTTCAAAAACCTTCGATAGAACAGAACAGGGAACTTGCTGAACAGATCGGCCATCCGACTGGTAGAAGTTGTTGTCGCCCATCCAGTAGACAATCCCTCTAGCTGCTTTGTGTGCATGTCTAGAGGCTATTGAAACTCCGTCTGCAACTTCTTGGAGTCCGAAAACAAAGTCGCCTCCAACATACTGTAAGGAGTACAAGGCGTTATCCGTCCACACCAAGATCTGCCTATCTGATCTAGCGGCAGATATAATCTTTGAACCCTTCTGTAGCGGGGCACCGCCAGCAGAGTTCTGGTCTGTCATCTTCCAAGATCCGGGGTGGTCTTGATCGCACCAGCGGATAAGCATCGGGTCGAAGTTTCCGAATGTGTCGGATGCACCAAAGGCAATGACCTGACGAGACGCGGGATTGGTCATCAAGAAGCCCACTTCTTCAGGTACTTCTCCATGACCATCATCTGTTGACAAGCCGAGAGATGACATAGGAACCGCATCGGCAAGCATGATCCCTGATGCGTAATCATTACTAGAATCAGAAGAAGTGCTGTACGGATAACCGTTGCTCATCTTGAGCGAGGTGTTCCAGTAGTAGGGTCTAGATCTGTCTTTGGCTGCTACAAGATCTTCACCAAACGTGTCGAGCGACCATACATTTAAAGCGTTTGTGCCATCAGCCATAGGAACTGTGGGGTCGCCCCAGGCAGTCCAGTATTGATCCACGAGGAAGACAGAAGTTCCTGAAGAGTGAGATACAGCCGTCGTTCCACTTTGTCCTCTAGTCGTACCAGACCCTCCGCTCAAGATATCCGTGCCTGTGTTGTTTGAAGTGAACACAATTATTTCCGACTCTATTAAAACCTCTCCGGAGCTACCAAAAGAATCAGAAACACTTAGAGGTATATTTTCTACAGAATTATTTATTGAACTGGCTAACGTCGAAGATGTGGTAGCTGACGGTATGCCACCCCAGGTTCCTGCTCCCCATCCACTGAACTCAGAGAATGTAGATTCAGAAGCCTGGATGTCTCGCATGATGATGGTGTTGCCACCTTGACCGCTGCCGCTGTCGCCTACTTCATTGACCGCAGCGCCAGATGAATGAGCTGCTGATTTAGATCCGAATTGAGATCTCAAGCATCCACTGAAGTCTCCACTTCCGTCATGAGTCACCAGCTTTATGTACTCGTCTCCGATTCTTACAAAGTCTCCCGCACCAAAGACTGTATCGCTCAAACTTATACTAGTTGCAGAGCTAGTAATGTCTGCATCGAGAGTGGAGCTTACGAGTCCAGTTGGAGCTGTAGCAATTCGTATCTCAAAGTAATCGCTTGTCAAAACTTTAGTGACAGGAAAACTTTGCGTTGATTTCGTAGTATCGTATCCGTTTGTGCCAGAAGTGTGAGACGGGTAGTAAAGGTCATCTTTGGTTACGGGCGCGCTATTCGACGGGTCTGATGCAATTTTTAAAAAGTTTATAAAATCACCAGAAGCTAATCCGTGAGACGGGTAATAGATGAGGGCTGTAGTTAAATTATCTATTAAGTATATTGGGTCGCTTAGGTTTTGAAGAAGAAATGCCCCGTCACCAACGGAGTGCAATGAAGTGGTTGTGTTGCAGCTACCTCGCCCCATCTCAATAGTTTCTCCAGCTACACCGGAAGAAGCAACAGAAACTACAGTCATTAACTCATCGCCGACTGCGTTTGCGTCACTCCCCATCCGGACCACATCGTTCACAGATACATTAAAACTAAATTTTGCATTTGTGTTTGTCGAAACATTTGCCATCTCAAGGTCAAGCGTGCCTTGAGACTTGTAATCCATCGGCGTGATGTCATGGTAAACACCGCCGAGATCTACATAGAGCTTCTTGTCTGATCCGATTGCCATAAGGTTTGCACCAGCAATCGAAGACCAGTTCAGTAAAGATCTGGATATGCCAAGGAACTCATTGCTGGAATACTTCGTCCAGCCACCGATCTTCTCAGGTCTTCCTTGACGGAACCTGATTAAGTCACAGTCATACCAGTTTCCTTCAGCGGAATACTGGGTTCCCTCTCTATTTATGCCGGGAGGAAATGTGACTTTTCTGTAAGGCATTCTACTTCCAAGCCTTGATAACTAAATCCCACTTGCTCTCGTCAAGCGCAACCTCGTTACCGTCAGCCTTGTGGAGAACATAAAGGCCGCCGTCTCCAACAGTGACCGTAATATCGTTACTTGCTGTTCCATCGAAAGTAACAGATAAGCCGGTGCTACCTGTGTCAAGAACGCTGGTACTCGAAACCAGCACATGATCACCAGAGGTGTAACCTTGTTCATCGCTAGTGCATTTGAGATAGCAAGTGACAATCGAAGGTACGGAAGAAAATGAAGTCGAATGCGTGGTTACGCTGCTCGCCGAAACATCAGTTTGCGTAACTTCAAAGTAAGCACCGTCCCCAGAGGCCATGCCGGAGTGATAGATGCGACCCCAAGTGTCGGCTATTCCCCCTCCATTTGCGGCCCGAAATTCTATCGGCCCGTAAGTGCTATTACCTCTAAGTCCAAACCCAGTGGATCCGGTTCCAGAACTAAAATTTAGATATTGTCCACCGGCACCATGAAGTGCAAGACCGTTTTCGTTAAAGAACCCTTGGAACACAGGAGTTGTGGGGGCAGAACTTATAGGAATTCTAAAAGTTATAAGGTCTGAATTCTCTCCAACCTCCAAGCCTATACGACCAGCGGAAGCATTAATATGGATAGCTTCCTGCCCCGATGAGGTTGCAATGCTTGAAGAAGTTAATTCTAACCTGCCAGTCCCCCCAGGCTTTACAGTGGCAGTTCCCGTCCCTTGACCAACGAGGAGATTCCCTGCGCTGTTGGTGGATCCTGTATTGAGAACCACCTTAGTGTTCTCACCCGAAAGAGTGTTTACTCCGCCACTAGAAGCAGAAATTAAATCAATACTAGAACTGTTTGCTGTTAGAGTAATTTTCTCTCCGGTAGTAGTAGAAATACCTAGCGCGCCTGCGTTGTGAAGATCTTGGGTATCGACGGATCCAGCAGTTACCTCTCCGGTAGCTGTTATCGTAGTTGCGCCAGCAATAGACCCTGTATTCGTTATGCCGCCGGAAGCTAAATCTACAGAACCGCCATTAACATCTATACCACCAGCATTAACGGTTAGACCTCCAGCAGTAGCTACCAGCCCATTAGCAGCAGTAATCGTTGTCGAACCAGAAGTTGCAATATTTCCGGAAGCGTTTATTGCTACAAGGGTTGATGTGCCTGTTGCGGACAGGGTTGAAAACGCTCCGGTGTTTGCAGAATTAGCGCCTATCGGAGTGCCATCGATTTCCCCTCCTCCGATATTCACCTTATCCATTACTACCTTGCCGTTATTGTGAGGTGTAATAGATATGTCGCCGTCTGTGCCGTCTACTAGCGTGATGCTTCCAGTAGTAGTATTACCAGTCTTGAGTATTAGATCTTGATTGCCGTTACTACTGAGCGTTGCCGCTCCATCATCTCCAACCTTTACAGTGTCAGCAGCGATGATAATTTCATCGTTTGTTTCGTTTGAAATAATTTCGTTGTTTTTCAGAGCAATTTTTTCTACTGCTAATCCAGAAAGACTATTGATGACGTTTCCAGAACCATCGATGTGAATATTGGCAGAATACCCGTTGGGTATCGTAAGCGATGTCCCTGACGCAGTATCGATTACTAGATCTTTACTGCTGCTCAACCCATTTATTGCAGTAAATCTAGCTTGAGTAGCTTCAGCTCCACCAACTTGAAGCGTTACTGTATGGCTATCCCCGGAAGCGATAGCGCCAGTCCACTTAATTACAGCAGATCTTCCCTTTGAATCATCCGTATAAGCAGTCTGACCATCAGGTATATTCAACGTGGATGTGTTCGATCCAGCAGCGCTAATCTCAGCGTATCGAGATATGCCTTCTTCTAATGCTTTGAGGTTATTATTGGTGACATCGCCCCAGGATCCAGCCTTGTCGCCAGATCCAATAATCTCAACTGCAAGTCCATCAGTGTAAGTAGAAGCCATTACTGAGCCGCCATTACGTTCGGAGTGTTATCCGAATCATTGAAAGAGGTATCCCTGAAGGTTCCACCCTGCATTGCAACAAGGGACTTCAGAGCTTCCATGAATTTCATTTCATAGGTTTGGATTAGATCAGGATCACCCTTCATGAAAATGTATGCCTGAGCGATGCACCCGTAGAGCAGGGCGTTCTTTGCGTGGGTGCTGAGCCAAGTTTCATTAGAAGTAGTACCGTTTTTAGTAATAGAATCAGGTTCGAAGTAATAACCAAAAGCATAATTGTAGGTAGCGTTTGCATATGGAGAAAAACTTACGGTTGCTGCGTTAGAGCTACTTACATCATTGTAAAAGGCGTAATACTTAGGCTCTCCAGTAGTTCCCTCCACTGGAGCATACTCTTGAAGGAAGTTGTAATCTTTTAAAAGTAAAAACTTCCAAGCTGTGCTTGTACTCCCGGTCCTTATCCTCAGGTAAAGAGGAGTCAGAGGGCCAGTTATGCTGTCTGCTATAGTAAAGTTTCCATTCGTAGACGAAATGGAACCAGTCGCTTCTTTCGTGTTGTAGCCAGCAATGCCTACGAGAGAGTTAATCTTTTCCTCCGCTAACACAATAATATTGTCTCTTTGGGAGCTAGTGCCCCAGGAGTCATTTTCTAGCCATTCATCAATGGCTGTCCGTAGTGTTGCGAGAGTGAAGGCTGCCAATTACTTCTTTCCCTTCGGCGCACGAGCCTTGCCGTAGCCTCTGACAGATCCGCCTTTGCCATACATCTTGGGTTTCATGACAGATCCGCCGCCAGCAAACTGGGCGTAGTTCTTGTCTTCGTTCTCGATCGGGAGGCCCGTTCTCTGGGCTTCCTTCATGGCCTTGTCATGTCCAGACTGGTCATACGAAAAGTGCTTGTTTCCTACCTTCGGCATTGTTCTCTCCTAGAGATCTGGGTTGTGGAAAGCCACAACCTCTATGTAGTTAATATCAATGTCGCCAGCGTCGTGGTCTATAGAGCCAGACGATCCCTCGTTGCGGGCGTCAAAATAATCCAGCCTTATGCCCGTCACCGTGCCGGACCAATTAGGATTACTGCTCATATCCCATACAATCTTAAACTGACTTGCCATGTCCCGGTCAGCCGTAGCAAATCCATCAGAAACTTGAGTGTTTGTAAAGACCGGCTTGTGCTGAGCGACTTGGCTTCTTTCAGTAGTGTAAGGATATCCAGAATCAGGGCCAGCGGCCGTATCTATCGCCCAGTATAATTGACCTTGAAAATCTTGATAGTATCGATCGTCCTGCTCAA
>CEQU01058302.1_pt1 | contig 16013 bp, 10 predicted proteins | sample 531031 | NCBI WGS metagenome assembly CEQU01 (sample SAMEA2621216, study PRJEB7988) | marine metagenome | isolation source: saline water (ENVO:00002010), including
ACACGTCAACCCCGTAGTCGGCTAACGGATAGTACCCCTTATCTACAATTTCATCTTCCTCGGCCAACATCTGGCATGTTGAGCACGCACCACAGAAACAGGTAATGCAACAATCACGGACTTGTGTATTCATACGCATATCAAGCTTCTCTCTGTAGTATCGGCGCGTCGTGTAAAGAATGCCAAAGGTCAAGGCAAAAAGAATCGCCTCGGCGATCATACGGATGGACGCCGTCGTCGTGTTCTCTACACCATTTTCATCAGGCCAGTACCATCCGCTGAGGATGGTCAGAGCAAGAAGGACGACCGCTGTGCGCGCATACCGTATACCGAATAGGTATACATTACGCGTGCGTATCGTATTAAGCTGTCCCACGGCGCAGGGATTACACCATAAAACCCCACAGCATAGGCAGCAGTTGTTAAAACAACCAAACAGACTATTTCTCCAATCACCCTCCGAGCCCGTTCCAACTGTGTCGCCTTCAGCTCCAATGCTGCTGGAGCGAATGGATGCAAACGTCCATTGCGCCGATGCCTCGACTGGTTTTAACATCAAAAAAACGCACAAGTGTGACTTTGCTACTTGATGGATATTAGGGGACAGTTATCTGCTTTGCGACGACGTCCGTAACAAGTGACCAATACGGCGCTTATATGGACGTTCCCGCGCTACTTTGTTGTTGCTCCACAACGCGTCCTTTTTTGGGACACTCCCCCGATTCTTCCATCCCCGCCCAAACCCCGGAACACCCACCTAAACGACTCCCCGCGTTTCTCATTCTGTCTTTGGGTGGCCGGCATCTCCCGCATTCCTCCCAAAGGAGGCGGTTGACGATATAAACACGAAGAACGTCGAGGCGGCCAACAGTGTCAATATTCGCACCGAACGCAGCGGTTGCTGCGATTGCACCCCACTCGCGATGAGCTGCACGCAGACCGCCAACGAGATTCTTTGGCACATAGCAATAAAGACACCCAAAAAGGCAAGTAGCCCAGACGGAGGAGAGGGAGGAGAGGCAGGAGAGGGAGGAGAAGGCGGTCCACTTGCCGGCGTCTTGGACGATACAAGGGGCGTTGTCACGGGGGAGACGCTTGCTCGCCTCCTGAAAAGCACCTCGTTCTTGGCAACCCACAGGAGCGAAGGTAATCCCGATAGTATGATGGAGAACAGTAAGACCATGGTGATCAGTTCCGACTCGGTCACCTCGGATTCCTTTGCACCCTCCAGTAATTCGTGGGCTACGGCAAATGCTATGGACAGTGTCAGGTCGCCTCCCAAAGAGGAGAGCGTATCCGACGCTCCTGGTGTGGAAGTGAACACGGATACGGAGGCAGCAGCTGACGATGATTGTGTTGATGGAGTTGCTGAAGTCATCTCTTCTTTCTCCTCTTATCGCGGATCTGCGCACACGGTGAACCAGCAAACGATCAAACAAGTTGCTTGTAATGGATATGGTATAAACCGTCCCTATTGTTCCTCTTCTCTGTCACTTACTAGGCCCGCTTTACAATTTCGACAATTGGTCTTGACCGAACCTTCGGATCCGTCAAACCAATCGCGAGAGAGCCGCAAACGTTCTAGCGACGGTATGAGTGTTGGTCGAGCAAAAGGTCGGACCTCTACTATAACTCTCACTCGAGGTACGATATTTGGGTCAACCCTCAAATCCATCCTCGATTTTGTGGGGGTGCCTTTGACACGACAGTCTTGTGTGACATCCATACGCTGTCTCCTGCGGTTCTTCGAGCCGACTTCGTACGCAATCTCAACATTGTACGGCAACGACAAGCCACACCTAAACAACGGAATGGGTGCCTTTTGCGTGGCGAAGCGACAAGTCAAATACATGCATGAATTAAGAGAGGCGAAGCGGTCGTTCTTATCCCGTGTGGGTCTCAAAGAAATGGCGTTTGGGGCGACGGCATCGCTCCTCGCAAGCTACCACCTTCTTTCCGAGGGCAAAGACCCAAACTACCCAAGAGACCCAAGGAGCATGTCCCTGCTATGCGAACAGCTTGTTGCCAACGCGAAGATTCTTGACGAGATGTTGGGCAATTGGCCTGCGGCCATAAACTACAATACGAGTAACGATTGCGGGATGGGTGGAGGGTATGGCGCAAGACAACCCTGGGAGAACCCGATTACGGAAGCATTGCACGCGGAGGCTCGGTGTATACGCCGTGCACGCGCGGCGGCGAACGCAGCGCGTGTTTATTCGACGGTGCATTTCCTGTCTCCCAAGGACACGTTACGACTTCATATTGAATGGATGCGCGCGGCCGCATGGCCACAAAATACGCCTTGTGATGCAGAAACACATTCCCAGTTATGCGCCGACATTGTCGTTGGTAAGGCCTCACATCTTTATTCATCGCCTTCCTTTTCGTCTCCTTCCGCCTCGTCATACTCTTCGTCCCCGTCCTCCTCCTCGGCAATACCACTGGCAGCTCTGGCCTCAAATGCCAATCTGCGCAATTTGGTGGTAAGTGGTGTTGGCGGGACTGGTGGTGACGACGGAAGACGAAGCGATGGCCGCCGAGGAGACGACGAAGTATCCGTCTACTCCTCGAGCATAGGAAGCAGTATTTGCAGTAGCATGTGTAGTAGCATAGGAAGTGCTGTGGACGGCGGTGTGGACGGCGGTGTGGACGGCGGTGTGGACGCCCTTCGGGATTACTTTGACAACGCAAACGCAATCGATATCGGTGATTTGAGTGAATTGAATTTTGGCGGGACGATGACGAGTGAGTAACTGGTAAAGTAGTAATGATAAGTCTATGTTAGGAAAGACGTATAAAGGAACGAGATGCTCCCCAGCCTTGCAACGCTTTCGCTCAACCGCTGTGTCCCGGTGGGTGTGACTTTAACGGATGCCATAAAAGAAGAAGGTACAGTGACTATTCCGAATCCGATTACGGTGGATGTGCGTGGTGACACTGAAGCATGCCCCATCTGTATTATGCCTTTTGACCATCCGGCCGGAGGATTCACCAGGACGGAGCAAACTATATGGGGCTATTTAACCGATCCGTTTCCAAAGACGGAGTATTTGAAAGAGCTACGTGAAGCCAACAACAAACGCTTCCTCATTGAGCTCCTTCCTGGCAGCGGTAACCAGTTCCATAAAGTCTGTCTTGCAAAACACGTCGAGCATCGAGGGTCTGTGGCTGCCGATCCTATTAGTCGCGAGCCAATCGACTCCGACATGAGGGACCGACTATTGGCCTTTCTGGCTGATTACGATGACCCTCACAATGCTCCCGCCGAGAGGGAGCACGATGCCCCCCACATTGTTACTCGCGCCCATATCGACCTTCGACTCGCCTACGAACGAAACGTTGTAGTCGCCGCCGATATCGTGTCTCAACTTATGCGAAACATGATCGAGAGTGATACTGCTGGGCATGGGTGGTTACGCACGTCTATGAAAGAAGTAATAGACGCGTTCCTGCTTGAGGTCCGTGAGGGTGCTGGCGTCGACTATGGAGAGGACGACCCCGACGATGGAGTGGAAGGGGAAGTCGTCGCCTTCCCCCGGCGCGGATCTCCCGAACATGCCCAGTGGGACCGTCTCATAGGAACGGCGTACGAGTACACCATGACTTTGAGGACTATATGGCAGACCGAATGGAGACGGAATGGATTGTACTACTACACCCAATCGAAGAATGCGCGTGTTGATGACATGTTCCTTATCTTTAATGCCTTACGCAATCTGACACTCACTATGCTACCATACAACGATCCTTACGATCCACCCATTCTGCCGTTTCTAAATTCGAGATGGATCCACGCCGATGGGGTGGTTAACATGCCACAGCCTGGACATAGGCGCTTTGACGGCGTCGATTGGCTTGTGAATCTGGCCGGCAGCCAAACCAACCCGTACGCTGTTAACGCGGCGTGGACGGCGCCGGAACACGTCCATTTGTCCGTATATTGGGACGCCGAGCATCGCCGCGAGAGCCTAGCTCTAAACACCTACAACCAGAACGTCTTAACCGCCGCCGGCCTTCTGTTGGACGCAATAGACAGCTTTAGAGTTGATCGCGCAGCTTATAATCAGTGGTTCGAGGAAGACGCAAACGTAGCGCTTTTGCACCGCATTGTTCGTGCCGCAGCCAACGTTGCTTTCGACAGCGAATACTTTACTGATCGATCCGGTTTGTTTAATCTGCGCGGAAGCTATGCAAACTTTGAATGGGACAATCATATAGGCGAGGTATACGAAACCATGAAGATGATCGAGACCCAATGGCGTGATATGCGCGAGTCTCTACCCGACAGCGCCAGGAGAGGGCCCCCACTCCTCTTCGGTATTACCAGCATACTTAGACGTCAGATCAGTCTTTTGCACGCCTTACTACCAAGTATGGTCGGAAACGCACAGTTGTTTGACTCAAGATGGAGCGTTGGGCAGGTTGATGCCGCGCGCCCAGACCCCATTTTGATTATGGTGCGGGCCACCCCCGACGAAGACGACGAAGACTATGATCCCCGCCATTTCTTTAACCGCGCTGAGGTTCGTAATGATATTGCGAACCTATACGTCGAGTTTAAGAGGATATACGAATCTTTAAGCAGGCCCACAAATCTACAGACCCGCCTTTTCGACAGCGTGAAGGACGTTATTGAGCTTCCGAGCTTGAATATGTCTATGGCGGGTGTCAAAGGCAACCACTCGCGGAATGCAACCCAAAACACCATTGAAGCCTATCTGCAAACAGCCAGAAGGTATGCCTTCAAAAAAACCCCTCTAATTGATGCGGTAAAGGCCATTGAAGAGAAACTCGAGTTTTATTGGGAGGATTTTAGTAACGCAATGGATATGGATCTTTTATTGTCGATGGAGGCGCCACCGCCCTCGCAAAGACGGCGTACCGGGCCTGCTCCGAATTCCCGCGGTGACAGCGTAACGGATGAGTGATGGGTAAGTGATGGGTAAGTGATGGGTAAGTGATGTAACAAAGTCACGTTTAAAACCATAAGCTCGTACCAACCCCCCATAGATAGGAGTATATTACTTTACAACGCATCCGCCATCATGCTCCCCAACCTTTCGGTGCTTTCGCTCCGCCCACAGTCACCACCTATGGACCGGTGCGTTCCGATCAACGCCAACCTTTCGGAGGTGCTGCGTCCCCAAAACGGCAACGAAAATCCGTCCGCCTGTGCCATATGCCTCGAGTCGCTCTCGGGCGACACGGTGGTGGACAATAGTACAGACCCACCAACGGACAACCGGTGGACCGACGGTACCAGCAACCGCCCCGGCCGCCGAGGGCCCTACGTGCGCACCGTGTGCGAGCAAGATCACGTCTATCACACCGGCTGCATCGTGGACTATGCCATCAGAAGGGGCCTCAACAATGCCAACGCGCAAACGTGCCCCGAGTGCAAGACCGGCCTGCGACCCGTCATTAAAGAGCTCGCCCGGGACGTTGTGGCCGCGTCGGTGCCTCTCGCAAGAGCGCCCGCGCCCGCACCCGAGATCCTTTCGGAGATGCCGCCGTTTGTGCCGAGCGCCATCTCTGCCGCAGACTTTACACGCCTTCGGGGCAGGTTTGCTGCCTTCAGGGAGACGCTGCCAACTGGCGTCGCCTCTTGGGAGATATCTGCACTCGTCAGAGCGGTGCGTGACATCGACAACTTCGTGCACCTTCAACGGCTATACGGCGAAAATCACGCCACAATCGGAGCCCCTTCGATTGTGGCCGCTTATTTGGCAGCAAGGGGTATGTTTGCCGACGACGACCCGATTGCGGCGGCAGCGTCCGCGTTTGTGATTGACGTCAGGCAAACGTGGCTTGCCTTTGATCAGGCCATGGTGGCGGCAGGCGCTGGTGCGCTTACGGCACCCGCACCGGCACCCGCACCTGCACCCGCACTGGCGGCGGAGTCGCCGCCCGCACGTGTCATCCCGGAGGGTGCGGACATCACCAACCGATTATCCCCGTGGTACTATGAGAACAAACTCGACGAGCTGCGGAGGGAGCTGATTGAAATCGACGGCAACTTTCCCGAGACCGAGATTTCGTGGTACTATCCACAGAAGATGGTTGCCGACATCAAACGTCTCATTAGGTCTTATGAGCGCGACCGTACCGACTTTGACCCGGCGCGTTCCGCTTACTTCTCCTTGCTCATGGATTACAGAAACCTTGGTCGTGATCTCACGCCCCAATCGCGCAGTCCCGTCGACCTTCGCCGCAGGAGCGCAATGGTCTGGGTGGCGAACATCCTTAGGTACGCGTACTGGATCTTCCCTGGTATCCTCATAGACCGCCGCATCGACACCATTGCGCTCCAGTGGCACGTCAACTGGGAGATGGACCTCGCGCACGCGGCGCGATTGGCGATGAACCCGATCCCTGGAAGCGCTGACTATACACGCCTCCTGGAAAAGTATGCTGCCTTCCAGGCGACGCTGCCAAACCAGGCGATGGCAGGCGAGATACGTGCACTAATGATTGCGCTGCGTGACATCGCGATGCTGGTGCAACGTGAAGCACAAGGGGTTCGTGACCCCAGAGACACATTCTCTGAGGAAACGGGCGCTTATTTGTCAGCGAGGAGTGCGTTTGGCGATATCAACCCGATTGCAATGGCAGCGTCTGAATATGTGATGGATGTCCGGCAAACGTGGCCTCTATTCAACTGGGCTATGGTGCGGGCAGGCGCTGGTCCGCTTGCGGCACCCGCACCAGTGCCGGGGCCGCCGCCCGCACGTGAGGAGGAGCCCGACGACGACCCAATGGCGGAAATTCGAACGGCGTACCAGGCCGTCGAGACCGCCATCCGAAACCTGTCGGGTGTCACCACATACGTTCCGGAATTTGCCCAGGCGCTGCGGACAATCATGGGGTTGGCAACGCAGCGCTTTGAAGGCGAGGCGCAAGTTGGCATGACGGAGCTGTACGAGGCCAAGGTCGAGTACGACCGAACGCGGCAGCGTGTGCTTGTTGACGGGCTACGCGATGCGGAACAGAACTTTGTGCAGACCGTCCGCACTCACTGGAGCGACTTTAACGAGACCTTTGAGGCCGCATCGGCGCCGGAGGCGCCCGCGCCCGCGCCGGCGGCGGCTTCGGCGGCAAACCCCATCCCCGAGGCAGACGAGATACGCCTTCGGGGAAAGTTTGCTGCCTTCCGGGCGACGTTTCGATACGATGAGATGACAGACGAGATACGTGCACTACTGAATGTGCTGAGTGACATCTTCGTGCTGATGCAGCTTGAAATACGAAGGACTCGTAACCCCAGCGACACACTCTCTCGGGAAGCGGTCGCTTATTTGTCAGCGATACGTGCGTTTGACAATGACAGCCGGATTGCAGTGGCAGCGTCTGAATTTGTGAATGATCTCAGGCGAACGTGGGCTCTATTCAACGAGGCCATGTTGCGGGCAGGCGCTGGTTGGGTTCCGGGGCCCAGTACCAGCAGTGGACAGGGTGTGCGACGCCCGCGGGTGGGTGAGGACGCGCAGCGTGTGACGATGCAGCGAATCAACATGGCACTTGGGAGCATGTAGTCTTTTACCAAACTGTTTGAGGATTCCGACTAAACCCAAACTCTCCAAAGTCACGTTCAAAACCATAAGTCCGTACCAACCCCCTATAGATAAGAGTAAATTACTTTACAACGCATCCACTTCCCCCGTTTCCAAAAATGTCCGTCCGCCAGGAGAAGACCGTCAACCCGGCCGCCGCTGCCATGGAGATTGCCGATGCGGCCGCCTCGCCAGAGTCGGCGCTGCAGGAAGGTAACAACTTCTGCGTCGCCTCGCCGGAGAACCCGCTCAAGCGCAACCTTGTCGTCTCGATCAAGGCGACCCTCAACGACTTCTGCCTCCAGAAGAACCGCGGCACGTGGGCGCCCTCCCAGGAAGCCCTCCGCTCGATCTTCCAGCAGCGCAAGTTCACCTCGCTCGATGGCTCGGCGGAGGCCATGGGCGACCTCAAGTCTGTCGTGCTCCACAACATGAAGATCCAGCACACCAAGTCGACCTTCCCGATGGCCCTCGGCACCAAGATCACCGGTGTCGACGACGCCACCTTCTCGGCTACCGGCGAGGCCTTCTCTGCCATCGCTCTCCCCAACACCGACTCGTCGCGCGTCCAGGAGCTCCAGTCCGATGACGTCTCGCTTGCCTACGAATTTGCCAAGAAGTTCCCTGGCTACACTTCCCAGAATCTGAGCGAGAAGGGTGTCCACGAGGTCTCCCAGCGCCGCTTTGTTCTCGTCGCTCACGACCACCCGATCGTCTCGGCGGTACGCTACTTGCCCAACAACACACGCTTGTCCTTGTTTGCCCACTTGTACACGAATCCCGACATGTGCGCAGATCTCGGAGAATGCCGACAAGCTCCAGGTGCGTTTGCTTAGCGAGTCGACCTCGACTGAACCCCTCCATTTCACCGGTCCCCTAAACATATCACTGACTCGTGTCTCTGTTCACTGATCACGTTGCAGATGGGCGAGATCAGCATGATGCCAGAAGGCCTAGTAAAGATTTCCTCCTCGCTTTACGAGTCGATTCTGCCGCTCGTCAAGACCCAGGTTGATTCGCAGATCAAGGTCCGCGATTTCTCCAGGGCCCAGGTGTCGATCGCGCCCGCGGAGTACGGCTCGTGGACGGAGGCGCGCTCGGAGATGATGATCGAGAAGAAGCGCCCGATGAAGGCGGCGATGACGGCGGCGCTGGCGGCGGCGACGAACGAATCGGAGTCGAACGAGATCAAGGCCATGTACGACAAGAAGGAGAAGGAGCTCGAGCACGCCATTGATCACACGCCGATGGAGTTCCACATGTCGCTGGAGGTCGCATACAACTTCCTCTCCAAGTAAGCGAGCATTGTGAGGATTGTGGGCCCACACAGCCCACACAGGCCATGCAAGACATGCATGACCTAAACCAAAAACCAAAAAAGCCATCTCTCTTTTGTAAGTAAGTTAGCCAGCCAAGATGAATACCAGCCTGTAAGGGAATAAATTGGGGTTAAAAAACGGATGACCACCAGTTACACACACACCTCTTCTCCCTTCCCCTTCCCCTTCCCCTCCCCCCTGCCCTCTGGCGCTCGGCACGGCGCTCGGTGCGAGACAGCAACATACGTTCCAGGAGGAAGTTTGACAGGCTGACGGGAGGGCGTCTAGAGGTGCAATAGGAATGAAAAAGGAGGGTTTGGACGAGTAAACCTACAGAAAAACAGTCCTATGTAGTCCAGAGGTTAGGATAACCGGCTTTCACCCGGTCGACCTGGGTTCGAATCCCAGCATAGGAAAAAGGCGCCGTATTGAGCGCCCTTGACGAAGAAGGGATGCGAAACAATGCCAAAACAACGCTAATCTTGCCGATATTTGGTATCTGGGCCTTTCACAAGGCAAAGCGGGCAAAGGGGACACGCCCATAGGCCGGCAGCACCCGATGAATATGGAGGATGTCTACCATGCGTGCTACGTGAATGCCAAACAATCTGGCCGAGACCTTTATGGAGACGACGATAGAGGTACCAGTGGAGGCACCGATGGAAAGAGCGGTTCGTACTCTGGGAAATGCGTGGACGTCCCTCATGAGGCCGACTGGGACATTATGACTTCGTCGGAGGACGATATTCCATTCTACGTTTGGGACAGCGTCAGCAGGAAACTGCTGTCCCTGGACACTGACTGGATTTGGCTTGGTGCTGTGTTGCCGATCCGTATAAACACCAAATACTGGCAAGAGCTCGTCAACATGGGAAGGAACCGGTTTTTTGGAGCACATGAGTTCTTGTTTCGTGGTGTGACGAAAAGTCCGTGGGGACCGCGCTGGTGGTCGTCGATCGTCGGCGAGGGTTTGGAGGACTTTCCGTCGCCCCTTCAAATTTGCGTCGTTGAGGTGCCGTCCGGGTGCGGGACGATAGCCGAACCGACACAAGACCCATTTGGGTTTGAACAGGCCATTAACGGTGGGAATGGCGTTACCCCCTTATACAATTACCACGATTTCCACCCATTCTTGCAAAGTGGTACCTTCGCGTGGTGCGTTTACTTTTCACTGCCTGTTCCGATGGATTACTATTGCACGGGCCGTGAGAAGGATGGTGTGTGGCTCGACCCGGCCGATCATCGCCGTAACGACATCTGTGGCCATCAATCGAGGACTGTGCCGATTCTGTTTCCATTGTCGGCACATATGACGAGGGTCATGGCACGGAATTTTCAACGCATAGTAAACGAGACGGAGCCAGACGGGGAGGGGGTCGACGAGCAGACCTTTAACAGATTAATCGAGTTGGTGTACCAGTTTTGGCCCCAATACGCATTTAATACACCCTCTACTTCAATAATGGGATACACCACCGGGTTTACACACCAGCCGTTCTTCACTCCAGCACACGAAATCCATTGTTATAATGGCAAATATGGGTCGACGACGTACCTGGAGGCATCCGAATACGAACACGTCGGTAACCTCTGCATTGATTGGGATAGCCATCCGGCGTGTGGCGAGGTGACGAATATCCCGTGCCTGTACACAAGATATTTCTGGGCGGGGATTGGGCCAACAACGTCTCGTTTCGACTCTGGATACCACGTCATAGGTCATGCCAATGGGAGTCAGTTGGTTCACGCAATGGATGATCATGCCTTCTTCACCCCCGTCGACCATCGCGCGCGTTACCGATGCACCGACCAGACCCGTCAGACCCGTCAGACCCGTCAGACCCGTCAGACCCATCAGACTGGCATTTCCAGTGTGGATGTTGGTGATTTGATGCCGTCTCTCGCGTCCCTACCCAACGACAATATTGATTTGATAGTTGGATTCCTTGTGGGTTATTGCGTTCGGTCACACACGAGAATAGCACATAAAGTGTGGAGTGCTCTTCGATTGACGAGTGTCGCTTTCCGAGATGCGGTGGACAAGACGACCATTCAGTTCATGGATACGATCTATACGGGAATCCGAAGTGTCGGTTGCGACTCGAATATTGGTCTAATTGCGCCTTTAAGAGAATCGTTGATGAACAGCGGTTTAGATATCTTCCATGTTTTGGGATCCTTTCGCCGTAAGCATATAGGCCCAAAGTCTCAACCCCGGGACCGCTTGCTGGCGTACATGCGCGCACGGGCGCGGCGTGATTGGCGCGAGTTTCCTCCTTTATGTGATTCGTCGTTTTCGCGTTCCGACGATTCCAACACACCGACAGAAAAGGAGAGGAGAGGGAAGAAGAGAGGAAAGAAGGGCAGATGGACACCGAAGAGGGCAGGGAAGAGGGCAGGGAAGAGGGTAGGGGGGTACACTTCCGACCCCACTCTCCTCTTCCCTTCTGTTTCCCCTGCAACCCTCACAACCTCTATGACATTACGCCTTCATCGATTGCCATTATACTTTGGGGAACCTCTTAGCCATTTTTACGATTTCAAAAGCACGACTTCCGAATGGACCCGCTTCCATTATGGTATGAAAGTCGACCAGGAAGAAAGGGAAGGACTTCAATTCGAAAACGAGCGTGGTCGGAAACCTCGAAATTTGTGCCTTCGATTGAAGGTGCCGCAGTGGGCAGTTCATTGGATGGAGGATGGTAGTGCGATCGGATCGTCGGGCCCATCTTCTCTGCGAAGCCAATCTACGCAGCGGTACTTTGTGAATGGGTTGAAATCATAAGGTAGGACGATCGGTTTACCATAGACAAGGACACGCCAAGGCAAAAAAACATGAATACTTTGCCAACCCACGCCAAACTTCCACAGACCCCCATCGGGTCGGTACAAGAAGTGTACGTCAACGCCGCCGGTCCGGCGGCGTTCTGGACGCCGACGATTGTGAATCCGGAGTCTAACGAAGATGCCAATCGTGGCATCAGACTAGCGCGTTTCAAGTTCTACTTCCACCTTGTACTCTGGGTTTGGTCCGTGGGCTCGGCAGGCGCAACGTACTCTATGATGACACATATTTCCGGGAGCGCGTACAACACTTCATCCACCACCGATCCGGTGGTGGATGACGAATCCACCAAAATGATCGCGTCCATTGCAGTGTGGAGCGATGTCATCGCAGTCGTCTTCATTCTCATCGCGGCGGCGTGTCTCAAAGTGTCGACCGAAAAGGACCCTCTCCAAACGGTAGATGTGACCGGCGAAAAAAGAGAAAAGGAAGTGAAGACACGTTTCAGCTCGGACAGCATGTACGGTCAGATGTTCGTCTTCATGATCCAGGTGTTCTCGTTCGTCGGCACTACCAGCGCAATCTACATCTCTGGCGTCCTTTCGAGGAAGGCATCGGGTTACTTTGGATTCAGTCTCCAGGGTACGATTACCCAGGTTGTGGCGCAGACCGTTCTCTACCAGTGCCTTGCTGCGATCCCAGACATCGGCCTCCTTAAATTCACCCTTCCGTCGGCGTCTATCGCAATCTCCCTCGTCCTTATGATTACAACTCTCAACGACATTGTCACCCCGTCTTCATTCTGGAACGATGTTACCGTCGTTCTCGTCCCCTCCCTCTTACTTGCGGGTATGGTGCTCAAGATGCTGGGCGAACGCACTGGTCCTCTCAACGAGCAGCCATTTGTCAGTGCGCTTGTCTCTCTCCCGTTCACCGGCGCGGTTTTCGTTTCGCTTTACATTGTGAGCGTCGTCAAGTCCGATACCGCGCCCGCGCATTTCATGTTTGCCCTTACCAGCCTCCTCCTCAATTTTGTCATCGCGGTGCGCGCGTTCGAGGCGCCTTCCAAATCCGAGTAAACGTATTGTCCTCCTCCAAGAACCTAAGAATGCTGAAGAAGGCTGCAGCATAGCAAATCAGGGATGGGAAACAAAGCTGTAAGGGTAGTAGCGGCTTACGGTTTGGGGTGGGCGAATGAGACGAATGAGACGAATGAGACGAATGAGACGAATGAGACGAATGAGACGATTAACAGAGTGGGCACATGGGTTTCTGTTGACGTGTGTAATGATATGGAATTTCTGGGAAATGTCGTAGGAACGACAACGCTGGTGAGAGTGTCGATGAGAGTGCTGGTAGTACAGAGAAAGAGAGATGAGCAAACAAAAGCCCACACCGCTATTCTTTAACCAACCCCCGTGTTTTTTGGGAGCCGTCGTCTCACAGTCATGTTGGGTCCCGCGGAATGGCTGGATAAAGAAGAGGTAGAACATCCAAACCCCGGAGTGCCCACTGGAATCTTTACCGACAAACTCGCGAACGACTGTGTCAAAGATGCAATGTCTGCCATTACGAGGCGCTTTGAGACCGATATTCCCTACTGGCCAAATGCGTGGAGGCCACAGCATTTTGATCCGACGAGTGTTCTTGGAATCCAGCTTAAATCTCTTGTCTTTAACGCGGTGGAAGCGTATCAATTTTCTGCTGCAAGACTACAAGTCGCGTGCTTAGATGCTAGGATTGACAAAGGTCGGATTCCCAGTGCAAGGCCAACCCTCATTGATGTTTTGGAGCACGACGGAATCGGACACAAACTCTTCTTGTTGCTGGATATTCGTTCTCGCGTGAGATTAGGAGGTGTATGCACGGCTACAAACTCTATGACCAACGCTTTGTGGCAGACGGATTCCTTTGCCAAACATCATTCACCAGTTAGCACGCACTTTATTGGGTATACACCAGGGCATTCTAATGTGGTCCAGATGGCGTCGTACGTACCACCATCCTCTATAGATTCCTCAACATTGTGTTTGCTGCTCATCACCAGTAACAACTGCATCGAAAAACGCATGATTCAGACAAAGCGCGACAAACCAATATACATAAAGAACGACTCGGGTGAACGCGGTAAAGGCGATGAAGGCGGTGAAGGCGGTGAAGGGTGGGTGCGCCCGCCTCCGCGGCTGGAATTGCTCGTTCATAAGACCTTTGTCGTCGACCACCCACCTCATCCGTCGTACCCACCACCCATCAACGCAAGAAATGAGAATGTTTACAACACTACTATTTCTCCTATGTTTGCTGTCGAAAGGGGCTGCGCCCGTGCGGTTGTTGTGACGCCACGGGGGTGTGCAATGCTCGGGCTTATGAATTACAATGCAGGGATTGATCGTGAATTCGCCTTCCGATTTCCTTTGATGGTTACCGCGGTCGCGTTGCATCCATTCAATAGTAGTCTGCATTACTATGCGGTTACAGACAAAGCCGCATATGTGAAGTCGAGCCTCGTGCCCTCTACCTTTCATTCGGCACGTCGCGCGGGTTGTTCGATTTCACAGCCAACGCATCGACAGGGTCTTGCCGCCACGACTCGGCCCCATCAACAGAAGATTCTGATTCTTCGTCAGCGACCTTCGCAGACAGCATCACGAGAGCATTGCTACGTCACAAAACACACCAATCCAATATTCTTCGCCTGTTTTGATACGGATACCGTATCCCGCATATGGCCAGAGAAAATGGCACAGCTTTTCGTATGCGCGTCTTCTGACGCAATCTCTGTGCGTAATAACGAGACAATCAGGAACGACCCTTTGGTGACGCAAGAGACAGATTCGTTTGTGGCCTTCCCCGACGAAAGCGTTCGCCTTGTACAGATTCATCCCCATTCAAAGTTGATATTGGTTGTGCTGGCCGAATTCCTGCAACTCCGAGAACTGCGAAACAACACAATATACGTTCCGGGGTTGAAATTGGTGTGCCAGCGAAGTATGTCGGTTACGGCCGCGTGCTTTTCTGTATCGGGAGGCATGGTTATTGTTTCAGATCGAGGAGACCGCATTCTGATGTTCTCTGTCGACGGCAATCTGAAGCCTACTGTTTGCGTTGACGTGCCATGGGGAAGGGGGGCGGGGACGCTGATGCGGGATTGGTCATTGTTCCCCGACGATGCATTTATTCAGTCTTCCCAATCTGGCCAATCTGGCCAATGCGAGAAAGTTGGTGCTCCAATAGTCATAACAGCGATGCACGTCTGCGTAACGTGTATTAGTACCGTCTCGGTGTTCGTCTCCGCCTCAAATGGGGCGTTGGTCATGCTTGCTCTGTAAGCGAGAGGGCGGGGCCCGTAGTTGGTGTATATTTACCATACATAACCAAACGTTACAATCAGTCCAATTGGCCACACACCCTGCACGGACGGTAGGGCTGCACGAATTCACATATCGCTAGCACGGCAAAAAAGCCCGGCGCTCGAGCCAAAGGTTGTGTACCACCGACCGCGCCATGTTGACAGAACCGCTTCCAATGGTGATTGCCATAGAGGCGAACATAGGCGCGGGCAAGTCCACGCAGATTGCGAGGCTTCAGAAGCTGTTCGAGGGCAACGAGCGCATCGTCGTGCTGCCCGAGCCGGTGGATGAGTGGGTCGACAAGGGCTTCCTCCAGACCATGTACGACAACCCCGACAACCCGTGGCTCCTCGCCTCCTTCCAGCACATGGTGCTGATGAGCCTGGCCGGCGACCTGCTCAAGGCGCTCGCGCGCAAGCCTACGCCTGCGGTCATCATCACCGAGCGCTCGCTGTGTGGAAACTACCACGTCTTTGGCAAGGCCAACCTCACCGGCGCGCCTATGGCCATGTACCACCACACGTGGGAGCGCATCCTCGGCGGCCTGCCCTCACAGCTCGAGCCCAAGTACGTCTACATGGCGACCGAGGTCGACACAATCGTCAATCGCATGGAGGCGCGCGGTCGCGAGGCCGAAGCCAAGGTGCCGCGTGCCTACCTCGACAAGCTCAACAAGCTGCACGAGGACTTCGTGTGGAAGGAGACCGTCTCACAGGCCTTTCTCGACGGCAACAAAGACGAGGAGACCGTATGGCAGGAGCTCTGCGAGACGCTCAAGCCGTGGTTCGACGAGGCCGGCGAGACCTTCAAGAAGGAGCGCGAGCGCGAGGAAGACCAGGAAGGCCAGGATCGCGAGCGCAATTTAACCATTATGGCTCAGTGCGCTCAAGAGGCTGCGGTGGAGCTGGGGCAGCAGTCGCCAGACGGCCAGCCTAAGAAACGGGTGAGGTCGGCCTAGTATGGCCTAGTATGGCCCAGGGTTGGTGTAAGGGTGAGGGGCTAAAGG
>CEQU01029355.1_pt1 | contig 15977 bp, 8 predicted proteins | sample 531031 | NCBI WGS metagenome assembly CEQU01 (sample SAMEA2621216, study PRJEB7988) | marine metagenome | isolation source: saline water (ENVO:00002010), including
CGCTAAAGGTAAGTACGTCACACCGGCGCCCATTGAAGCCAAACTAATGGAAAACAGTGTCATTGAGCAGGTTTGTGTAACGGGGGCGGGTTTACCGCAGCCGATTGCATTACTGGTGTTATCCGAAGAAGCCCAGGAACAGTCAAAAAATCAGATTACAGCTTCCCTGCAACAAACGTTGAATAAAATTAACGGCGGGCTGGAGAGCCATCAGCGTCTTGATCACCTGGTGGTGATGGCCGAGCCCTGGACTATTGAAAATGATCTGCTGACACCAACGCTTAAGGTAAAGCGTCATGTACTTGAGGAACGCTTTCCAGAAGTGATCCATCAGGCCTATAATGACAAAGTCGTCTGGCAACATGATTCAAACTAAGAACTAAGGAGATATTATGAAACGTAGCAAGGGATTGTTATTAGGCTGCATGTTGATGGGCTTTTCGGCCGGCGCTCTGGCCGACCTCGCGGCGTTAAATGACGCCGCCAAAAAGCTTTGCAATAAAAGTAAGGTTTGCTTGCAGCAGGAAATGGCCGCCGAGGACGATTTACCACCAGGTATGGCAGCCATGCTCGATAACATGATGGGTGAGTTGTGCAAGCAGTACATGTCTATCGCAACGGTGGGCGAAAATCACGAAATCATTGGGCCGGCAACGGCATGCCTGAATTCCATGGCAGATAAAAGCTGTGATGAGCTGTTAAACGGTGAGGAAACAACAGCCGCCTGCCAGCGCTATGAACGCGTGGCAGAAAACTACCGCCAGTACTAAAGTGGGAGTGTACCCTATCCGCTGCTACGGATAGGGTGCAGTTATTCAGGAAGGGTAACGCTGTTGTAAGCCCTGATAAACCTCATCGGCATAGTCAGGGTTGTTAATATCCAGTGCGTCCAGCACATCTACCAGATGCTCATTGTCTTCGCGACCCTGCCAGGTTTTTTGATAGGTACCGGCTTTGTAACCATTATCCTGACGGAAAAAGTTCAGCACGTTTTTACCGACATACTGACGGTAGAGTTCGTCACCGGACATCTCGCACTGTTCAACAATATGCATAAACAATGGCACGCTGAATCGTTTAGCGGCACACAGACCCGCCATTAATTCCAGATTATCCAGTAATGCCTGCTTCTCGATGGCATAGTCTTTACCGTCAAAGGTCACCATGGGCTCGGCTTGCTGAGCCAGTTGTGCCGCCAGCGCATGAGCCGTTGCTTCAACATCGCCATTATAATCAATAATGCTGGCCGACAGGGCAAAGTGCCAGATATCCACCAGTTCCATTTGCAGTTGTGGCAGGTCTTTGTGCTGCGCTTTCCACCATTTCCAGCCGTGGTGTTCGATTGCCTCTACCGACTCCACCATCGCGGCGCGTAAATAACCATATCCGGCGGTTAACCATTGTGGGTTTACTTTGCAGTTCATTTTGTTCTGCAGCGACAACATGGTGTTTAATTGTTGTTGAGTAAGCATAAATTACCTAATTTTGGGGTTGCTGACGGAGCGGCAATGCGCAGCGGGAGGCATGGCTTGCAGTCCTGATTCATAGGCGGCTAGTTTACCACGGTGGAATAGCGGGATGAACGCTGGTGTAGGCAAAATCATTAATTTGGGAAGCAGAGGTGCAATGCAGATGCACTTTTAATGAGCGCGTGCACCAATATGAGGAAGCATTAGAATTTATACGATTTGCGCTATTTTTGTAAGTTGTTGATTTTTAATATTTTAAATGTTGGCATTTATTCTGCAATGCCAAGGTTGTTAACTGCGCTGGATTCTGGCGCTAACTTTGGCCGGTGCCAGGCAACGCCGGCTCAAAGTTGTCAGAATATGGCCCGTAACCTTCCCCATACAGATTTTTCGTGTCCTGAGGTCTGTATGGGTTTTTTTATGTCCAAATTCTGTTGCGCGTTAATATAGCTCACTGCGCATATTTTGGCCAGTTAATTTTCCCGCATATTTCTAAATTCATCCTTAAGGTGCATACTAGGCGTTCATACGGTAACAGGAACACCGACGCTTTGCTCACTCTTTATCCGTCAAATAAACTCGAACATTTAAGCTTTTTGCTGGCCACTTTACTCGACCGTCAACCCGCAGCAGGTCTGAGTCCGGACGTGATCCTGGTAGAAAGCCCCGGTATGCAACACTGGCTAAGTATGGAACTGGCTGCCAGTCGTGGTATCGCCATGAACATTGACTACCCGCTACCGGTCCGCTTTATGTGGGATACCGCCAGAGCGGTACTCGGGCCCGAGGCGGTTCCAAGGGAATCACCGTTTCGCCGGGAAACTTTGCGCTGGCGGATTTACGACTTGCTAACCCAGCCTGAACAACTAACTCACCCGGCGATGTCGCGGGTGTTACGGTTTCTGGATAAGAGTCAGGCCAACGGCAGCGGCCATTTACAAACCCTGCAATTAGCTGTGGCGCTGGCCGATTTACTCGAGCAATACCTGTTATACCGGCCTGACTGGCTGCTGGCCTGGGAGCAACATCAGCAGGTCGTGGCAGACGATGCTGATGAAGTCTGGCAGGCGCATATCTGGCGACTGCTGGTGAGCGATACGCCTGCGCATCCGGCGCGTCTGCACGAGCAAATGGTCAACGCCCTGCAACAGCCATCCGAGGCGGTGATTAAAGCCTTACCGAAACGGATTATTTTGTTTGCCATTAATACCATGGCGCCGCAGTTCGTGGCGTTTTTGGATGCGCTGGCGCAATGGGTGGATGTACACCTGTTTCATTTAAACCCCTGTGTGAATTACTGGGGCAATCTCGCCAGCCGTGGTGAGCAGGCCCGAATGCTTCGTGAACAGGGGATTACGGCCTGGCTCGAACAGGCGCAGGAAAACCCGTTGTTGGCAAACCTGGGACGACAAGGCCGGGACCTGTTTAATCAGCTTACCGAGCTGCAAAGCTATGAGATCAGCGCCTTCGATTTGCCGGCGCCGGAAGAACAGTCAGCGCAGACGTCGATGTTGAGTCAGGTACAACATGACATTCTTGAAGCGAGCAACGGCAGCACCGACTTTCGCTGGACAGCCGGTGATGACAGCATCCTGATCAATTCTGCTCACAGTACGCTGCGAGAGGTGCAGTCTCTGCACGATTATTTACTGCACCGGTTATCTGAGGAGCCGGCGCTGCAACCGCGGGATATTCTGGTCATGTGCCCGGCTATTGAAGAATACGCCCCGGCTATTGAAGCGGTTTTTGCCAGAGTCGGTACGTTAAACAGTGACGATGATGCCTCGCCGCGACTGCCCTGTACCATTGCTGACCGTTCGCCACTGGATGCCGATCCGCTGGTGGCGGCATTTTTGTCGCTATTATCCTTACCCGACAGCCGTTTCAGTGTCACGCAAATTGTTGAATACCTGAGTCTGGAGCCGTTACAACGTAAATTCAGTCTCAGTGAAGAAAGTCTCACGGTGATCGAGTACTGGCTGGAGCGCGCGAATATCCACTGGGGACTGGATGGCAGTCATAAAGCACAGGTAACGGAATCTGCCGTCGACAGTGATATGTACAGCTGGCACTGGGGCTTACAACGCTTGTTGCTGGGAATGATTAGCGAAGATGCCACGCTATTGCTGGATAACTGTGTAACGGTGCCAGACGTAGAAGGGCAGGAAAGTGTTGAGCTGGGCAGGCTGATGCTGGTTGTAGAACAACTGCAAACCCATAATCGGGAGCTTGCCCGCCCGCGAACTGCCGATGACTGGCAGGTGTATTTAAATACCCTGCGGGAAGACTGTTTTATCCCGGGTAATGACGATATCGACAGCTGGGAGAGCATTGGTAAAACCATTGCCGACTTAGCCTTACAGTGCCAACAAGCCGGTTTTACCGGGGAGCTGAGCCTGGCCGAAGTGCGCGATGTGCTGACCAAGCGCTTTGCCACACCGGATGCCGGTAACCATTTTATGACCGGGCAGGTCACCTTTTGCTCTATGCTGCCTATGCGGAGCATTCCCTTTAGCGTGATTGGCATTCTGGGCCTCAATGACGGGGATTTTCCGCGCAGTAACCCGCCGGGTAGCATCAATATGATGGCTCGTCACCCGGGGCGCCTCGGCGATCGGTCCCGCCGTCAGGAAGACCGCTATCTGTTTCTGGAAGCACTAATATCAGCCCGTCAGGCCCTTTATCTGAGTTTTCAGGGGCGCAGTGCTTTAAATAATGCTGAGCGTCAGCCCAGTCTGGTGCTACAGGAGTTAATGGACTTCCTCGGCCAGGCTTACGGCTGGCAACCAGAGGCGGTGCGACAACTGCCATTGCACCCGTTTAGTCCGGCGGTGTTTAACAGCCCACGGCCGGCTTACAGTCAGGGCTGGTACCGGCTGGCACAGTCCATTGCCGGGCTGCAAAATGAGGAAACTGACAGCGTTATTGAGGTGTCGGCAACCAGCCATCAGACCCGCCAGCTCAGCGCTACCGACATGGCACGCTGCTTTGATGATCCACTGGCCTGGCTGGCCCGGCAGCTGGGCCTTAGACTGGAACTCGATAACCGCCTGTTAGAAGACAGTGAGCCCTTTGAAACCAATAAGCTTAGCCGTTATCAGTATGTGGATGAACTGGTTAATAACCCGGCAAATACCAGTGCCGATCAACTCACGGCAGAGTTTTTGTTAAGCGGTGAACTGCCTGATACCCCGATTACCCGTGCTGAACTGGCCAGCTGGCAGGAGGCCGCAACGCTGCTTAATCAGGCAGTGCCCGGTGGTGACGAGAACCTGTTAGCGTGTCGGGTGAGTTTAAGTGACTGGCAGTTGTATGCTACCTGTTATCAGCAGGACGAGATGCTGGTGGCTTATCATGTGGGGCAACATCAGATAAGACGTAGCTTAACGGCCTGGCTGACCATGCTGATTGCCAATAGCCAGGGCGTATCGCTACCGCTTACCCTGCATTATATTGATTGGAAAAAACAGCCACTGGCACTGAAATCAGAAACCTATCAACCCCTAACGGCCGATGAGGCCACAGCGCAGTTGCACAGGTTTATCGAGGCGATAAGGCAAGTCGAAGCAGGGCCAAGCTTACTTTATCTGGCGGTGGCCGAAGCGTTTTATAAGTATGCCGGCATGAACACCGACAGTGATGACTGGCATGAGAGTAAAGAAATTGCTAAACGCTGGGATGATATCACCGACAGCAATAACCCCTACAGCAAGCTCGGCAGTAACGGATACTTTAACTGGTTTTACAACTACATTCCGCCCGCTTCGCAACTGCCTCTTGAGCAACTGGCCGATCTTTACTGCGCTTTTCTGAGCAACTTTAAAAGGGGAAGAAAATGACCGCACAACATCTGGATGTCATTAATCTGCCCCTGCGCGGACGCCACCTTATTGAGGCCTCCGCCGGTACCGGTAAAACCTTTAATATTACGCGGATTTACTTACGTTGCCTGCTTGAGCAACGCCTCACCGTGCAACAAATACTGGTAATGACCTTTACCAAAGCAGCCACCGAGGAAATTCGCGGACGTATTGCTGCCACGCTGCGGGACGCCCTGACATACTGGCAGGCACGCACGCTAGGTAAGCCTTTCGACTCAGACCCGGTGCTCGACGAGCTTTATCAGCGAGTTGCTGCTGAGGAGGCGCTAGCCCTACTGCAGGCGGCCCTGCTGGAGCTGGATGATGCGGCCGTATTCACCATCCATAGCTTTTGCAATAACGTGTTATCCGATATGGCGTTTACCTCTGCCGCACCGCTGGAGCTGGCGCTGGCAACCGATACCCGGGCGATGCATTTGCAGGGCTGTGAAGACTTTATCCGTAAAGTCAGTCGCGATGAGGAAGCCTTTGCACACCTGGCCAGTCATGGCTGGCATACTCCCGAACAGCTGTTGAGTGATTTTCTGCCGTTAATGGAGTTTGCTAAGGCGCCGCACATAGCCTCAGAGCAACAAACCAATGAACAGTTCGATGCGGCGCTGAATAACCTGGCCGAGCAATACCAGTCCCAGGCAAGAGCGTTGTATACCGCATTGGTGGATAACGAATCGTTGTTTTTAACCGCCGTCATTAATAACGATGAAGAGCGAGCCAGAGAATGGCAGGTGATCCTCGACTGGCTGCAAAACGGCCCGTTAACGGATATCCCCGAAGAGTTAGGTAAGTTTATCAATGGCAATCGCTATCGCGCCAAGCGCGAGGGCATTGTCGAGGCGAAAGCCCTGGTTGAACCGGCTAAAACCCTGCGTACAGACTTAACCAAAGCCGTTGATAAACTGGCTAAGTCGCGTCAGGCGCTGCTGGATAAAGCGCCGGTCTATGCGGTGGTTTGTGAGGCGGTGGCGTTTGTGCGGGATTATGTCAGCAAACAAAAACAGCGCTTAAGTACGGTGGATTTTAACGATCTCATTCGCTTGCTGGCCGCACAAATAGACACCCCGGATTCGCCGCTGTGTGTGCAACTGCGCCAGCGCTATCCGGTGGCGCTGGTGGATGAATTTCAGGATACCGATGCCGATCAGTATCACATTCTGGCCAACGTTTATCCCGGGCAGGATGGCGAGTCTCAGATGTCGACCACCCTGTTAATGATAGGCGACCCCAAGCAGGCCATATATGGTTTTCGTGGCGGTGATATCTTTACCTATTTACAGGCCGCAGAGCAGGCGGAATATCGCTGGGTGATGGATACCAACTGGCGGTCGGTAAAGCCTGTGGTGGATGCCTATAACCGGTTGTTCTGGGGCGCAGCCATGAGTCAGTCGCGCCGTGACCTGTTTAATTTTGGTATCACTTATGAGCCGGTTAATGCCAGCAGCGGCGCTAAAGCTGCTAAGACGCCGCTTAAGGATGCTGCAACGGACCGAAGTGCGCTGACATTTATTGCCGACGAGCCCGATGAAGACGCCAGTAACAGTAAAGGCGCTACCCGCCAGCGCCTCGCTGAGTTACTCACCCGGGAAATCGTGCGTTTGCTGGCTCAGGCCCAGCTCGGGGAGCGTAATGTACAGCCTGCTGACATCGCGATTCTGGTACAAACCGGCAAAGAAGCCACAATTGTTCAGAACGCTTTAAAGGCGGTGGGCTTACCCTCAGTGTATCTGTCTAACCGTAACAGCTTGTTTGCCAGTGCCGAAGCCGCCGATACGCTAATGGTGTTGAATGCTATCTGGCATGCCCATGATTTGCGCCTGGTCAACGGCATTATCGCCAGCCCGTTGCTGGGCCTCAACCGCCAGCAGATCCAAACGCTGCTCACCGACGAATACGCCAGTGACTGGGATGCACTGTTACTACAGATTGCCCAGTGGCGGGAGATCTGGGCCCGGCGCGGTGTTATGGCGCTGCTTCTGGCGATGCTGCAAAACAGCTATCTTCCGCACCAACAGGAGGCCGAGCGCAGCCTGACCAATTATCAGCATCTGGCCGAGGTGCTCGAAGAGACCGCCAGAATCTATAATCAGCCCGGCCATCTACTCAACTGGTTACACCGTCAGGTGCGTCAGCCGGAGCAGGCCCAGGAGCACATACAACGCCTCGAAAGTGATGCCAGGCTAATTCAGATTGTTACCCAGCACGGCTCAAAGGGCCTTGAATACCCCATTGTGTTTGTGCCTTTTGCCAGTGAGTACCGTGATCCGGTGAAATTTGGTAACAGTCAGTCAGAGGTGTTGCGCTATTACGATCCTCACAGTGCCAGTCAGCAAATGGCCCTTGGCGCGGCCCCGGATGTGTTGGCACGGGTGCGCCGTGAGGGCGAAGCCGAATCCATGCGGTTATTGTATGTGGCTATCACCCGGGCTTCCCACCGCTGTTATCTGGGCGTAGGGGAAGATAAACTCAGCGATCAGTCGGCGTTAGGACAAATTATGCGCCGCGCGGATTTTGATGACTGGCGTCGTGCTATAGAAGCGCTGATACAGGAAGGCGACGGTCATACTGCATTGATAAGTGAAGTGGCGGAAGAGACACTGCCGGCGGCGCAAATTGATGCGGTTAAGCTCAGGTGCGCAACCTTTGAACGAGCACTTGAGGATAACTGGCGATTATACTCGTTCTCGGCAATCACCCGGCAGGCGGTGCACACCACCTTTCGCCATCGTGAGGCAGAAGCCGTAGCGACAGACAACAATACGTTGCCGGTGACCGCAAAAAGTGAAGAGCTTCGTTTTCAGCTTAAAGCAGGCGCCCAAAGTGGTAACTTGTTACACGACATTCTGGAGGTGACAGACTTCAGCGCGCCGGACTGGGCGGAAACCGGGGCGGCGGTCGCCCGCCGTTATGGCATTGATGAAGCAGACCATGACGCACTGTTTAGCTGGCTTGATGAAGTGCTGACCACTCCCTTGGAATTAGCCGGGGCGGGGCCGGTAAAACTGGCCGATTTGGCGATGGCCGATACACTGCGTGAAGCGGAGTTTTATTTCCCTCTGCACCAGGCTGATCGCCGCGCCGTGGGGCGGATTTTACAGCAACACCGCCATTCACAGGGTGGTGAAGCCTTACCTGCCGTGCTCGATGGCGTCAGACTGGAGGGCATGATGCATGGTTTTATCGACTTGATTTTTTGCGTCGACGGTCGCTATTTTGTGGCTGACTATAAATCCACCATGCTGGGCGACAGCCCTGAAGACTATCAGCCACATAAACTGAATCAGAATAACCAGCAGCATTACTATGACCTGCAATATCTGATTTACAGTGTAGCCTTGCACCGCTTTTTAGCGCAGCGCATCGAAGATTATGAACCGGATATCCATTTTGGTGGTGTAGCCTATTTTTACCTGCGCGGCATGTCTGGCGATTTTCCGCCTGGAAGCGGCGTGTTTTTCCATCCTTTATCGGCAGATTTGATTGCTGAGATGGAACAGGCGCTAACCGGTAAAGTTATGCAGGAGGCACTGTGATGTTTGCCAGCTATTCCCTATGTGCCGCGCGCCTGGCGGATATTGAAGCGATTGATTATTTCTTTGCCCGTGAGCTTACCGGGCTGGTTGAAAGCAGCAACGAGACCGACTTTTGTTTATTGCTGGCGCTGAGTCGGGCCCAGCGGATGGGCAATAGCTGCCTTATCGTGAGCGAACTGGCCGGTGAACACTGTTTTGCCCATAGCGATGAGCCCGACAGCGGATTTATATTTGCTCACCAGGATGAGTTGCTTTTCCGTGCCGAAGCACTGGTTAAACACCCGGGCATGGCTGGTCGGTTGCATTGGTATAACGGGCGTTTGTACACCGCCCGTTACTGGCAATTCGAGCAGCAACTGGTTGCCAGCATTGCTGAGCGCAGCAATCCTGCTCCGTTAACAAACGAGCAGACGGAGGCGTTATTACAAGTCTGGCCAAGCTTGTTCCCGGTGCAGCAAAGCGAGCAGCAGGACTGGCAACAGGTCGCTACTGCACTTTGCATTAACCGCTCCTTTGCAATGATATCAGGTGGCCCCGGTACCGGTAAAACTTATACCGTGGCCCGCTTACTGATGGCGCTGCAGGTTGCCTGGCAGGGCACATTAAACGTGGTGCTCACAGCGCCGACCGGCAAAGCCGCCCAGCGGCTCACCGAATCGGTGGATGCGGCACTGGCGCAATTTTCCGGTCATCCAACGCTGGCCGCGTACAGCGGTGCCATGCAACAGCCCGCTATGACCTTGCACCGCTTGCTCGGCATGCCGCGCTGGGGAATTCAAAGCCGCTTTAACCAGCACAATCCGGTGCCGGCGGATGTGATCATTGTGGATGAAAGTTCAATGATTGACCTTGCCTTGATGACCCGCCTGTTCCGGGCGTTGGCACCACATACGCGGGTGATCCTGGTGGGCGACCCAAAACAATTACCATCGGTCGAGGCAGGGAATGTGCTGGGCGATATTATTGCCGCGCTGGGCGCTGAATTAACGGAAAGTGTTGATGAAGCATCTGCCGGGCAGTTTGCCCGCCTGTGTCCGCATCTACCGCCATTATCTGTCAGCACCAACAACCTGCCGGTGGCCATGCACTTTGCCCTGCGCAGGGCCCAGCGCTTCAGTGGTCAGCTGGCTGAAGTAGCGAGCGCTATGAATAACGGCCAGATTGATGGCATCTGGAATGAGTTAAGTGTGCTTGAGGCCGGCCAGATGCATAGTGTTGAAGGTGTGGCGACCAGCAGTTTTAGCGCGTTGGATAACCACTTTGAGCAACTGACGATAAACTGGTTTGGCGCAATTAGCCAGGCCGGGTCACTGCCTGATGCTATGAACCATTTACAGGCCGGGCGCTGGTTAACGCCATTCAGGCAGGGAGACTGGGGAGCGCTGGCGCTTAATCAGCGCATAGAACGCTTAACGTCGCCTGGCGATAGCCGTGGCTTTTATAAAGGCCGGCCAGTCATGATCACCGAGAACCATCACGGCCAGCGTCTTTACAATGGTGACATCGGTTTAATCTGGCCAGATGAGCGCGGCGTGCTTAAAGCCTGGTTTGCCGGTCAGGACGGCTCGTTCCGGGCGATACCTATTATGCGCCTGCCTCAGCATGAAACCGTGTATGTGATGACCATTCATAAATCCCAGGGTTCTGAATTTGACCGATTGTTATTATTGGTGCCGGAAGCGCCTTCACGTCAGGCTGCCGGCCTGTACAGTCGTGAACTGGTGTATACCGGCCTGACCCGGGCTAAAACCGGAGCAGTGCTGGTCACTACCCAGGCGATATTGCAGGACGTTGTGGCCCGCCGTCAGCAGCGCAAAACAGGCTTGCCGCAACTACTTGCCGAGGCTATTGACGCTAATCGCTGAGTGGCACCTCACTGAGGTGCTGCTGTCGTTTAGAAGTGGTAAGTTGGTTATTAATATCCACGAAATACAATAAACAATCCGATTTGGCGATGTCACTGCGTGTGGTCACCATAAAAAACTTCAGCGGCCGGGTAACGGTGAGCTCGCTGTTATCGGCACAGAAATAGTCGCTCAGAAACTCCTGGGGTTGCTGGCCAGCCAGTCTGAAGTGTTCCAGCCGGGCATGATCGAGCCAGCCTAATACCTCACCGGGGCGGGTAATGCCGAAGTTACGTTGTTCGATATCCTGGCGAATGGTGACATTGGCACCAAATACGGGCCGTTCTGCATAAGCCAGCGTGGCGTGGCGGTGAATCTCCAGACGTTTGGGCTGTTCCAGCAACTCAATATCCTGACGCGGGGCAAAGACATCCTCAGCTGTCAGATAAGAACGTAAGCCGTTGTAGGCATTTAAGGTGGCCAGCTCATCCATGGCACCACCGGACTCGATGGTAACGATGGCGCAGCAAAAAGGCACTTCCATCAGCGAGCCAAGCTCAATATCGGTATGAATAAACCAGCGGGTAAAGTGCGATGCCAGTGCCGTATACTGGGTGCCCAGCCGGGTGGAAACGCTGAATGCCGGGCCGCTGCCGGAGGTATTATGCACGTCAACAATGGCCTCGGGGGCTAAATCTACCAGGTAATCCAGTACCTGTTTGGCCAGCATGCCCGGCGCATCGGTATAAGGCGGTTTGAAACAACGGTTAATATCCCGGTGATTCGGCAATGCCCGATGGGTGTAAAGGGGGTCATGCAGGGCAGCATCTACCGACACCACAATAAAGGTAGTGTCGGCATAGGGCTTAAAGCCTTCTTTTAGCAGGCGGTGCAAGGCCTGAAAGCCAGACGGTTCATTACCGTGTAGCAAGGTTGTGATAGCGCGTTTGCGGCGGGTTCTGCCGGGTATAAAAATAATCGCCGGTCCGCCCAGCATCTGGAGAAAACTCACGCTGGAATCAGGGATTTGCTGTGGAGCCGGCGCATGCAGTATTTTAAAGCCGGGCAGAGCAGGTGTGGCTAATCTGGCGGTTCCCATTGCTACTCCCAGTAGGCCACAGGTTCACCACTGTGGCTCAGTTGATAGTACCGGCGACAGAGTTCGCCCAGTACTTTTGATTCAGGATATTGGCTCATTAAGGTTTTATAGGTGTTTAACTGCCACATGGTGCCGGTTTGCCGTGCAGCCAGGCGATGCTCGATAATACCCAGGTAATGATCCCGCTCTGCGCGACTAACGCCGATTTTCGCCAGTCCATCGTCTGCTTTACCGATTAGATCAGACAGAATTGCCGTGACCTTGTATTCCTTTAACTGATGCTGGTTTTTTTGCGGCCACAGGACTTGTGCATTCAGACCGGACTGCGCACAGCGGTAAAAGTTGTATTCGGTATAGCGGAAAGGCAGGCGCTGTAGATACTCTTCAATGTGATCCGAGAGCGCTTCAACCAGGCCAATCTGTAAGGCGGCATTGGCCAGCATATCCTGATTAGTGGGGCCGGCTGGCAGACTGCGGTATTCAATGCGTACATGACCGTTTTCGCCCGGTTCGAACACCGCGCGATTCCAGCTCCATACCGTACCGTGATGTAAATTGAGTTCGGCAAAAGGTTTGCTGGCGCCGTTTAGTCGTTCTGCAGTTACTGGCAACACTGCCGGGTACAGGGCGACGCTCTCGGTCAGGCAGTCGGTTATACCGTTGCGTAACCAGCCGTGACCATAACTTACGCGGGCTGGCTGACGCCATTGGGTGGCATTAGTATCGCGATAATCGATTGCCTGTTTGAACAGCGCAATACGTGTTTCCTGCCACAGCCGTTTGCCCATAAAGAACGGCGAGTTTCCGGCCAGAGCCAGCACCAGCGGTGAGATAAGCTGCGCGGCGTTATAGCAATCGGTAAACCGGCTGTGCGCGATGCGGTGATGTAACTGAAAAGAGGTGTTAGCGCCTTCCAGCGTGACATCATCACAGGTCGTACGCACCACATCCTGGCCATGAATGTCTATGTCGAATGGTGCGCCACGCTGCTCGCTGAGCTCCTGGGTGAGCGCCTTATAACGGGGCCGGTTGGTCAGGTAGTCTTCGGTTAAATGACTACCAGCCAGAGTGGGCAGTATGCCAATGGCCATCGCGTGGCCATCGAACAGGCTGGCAGTTTGGTCGACCACCCGACTGGCTTTGTCTAACTGTTGCTGAAGCTGCGAGAAGGGCGTACCGGCGGCGTTAACCGGCTCAAGATTGAACTCCAGATTGTATTGATTTAACTCTTCCTGCAGACCTTCGATACGGGCTTTATCGAGGATGGCTTCATTGATGGGCGCCGGGTTGAACTGGCGATTAACCAGATAAAATTCTAACTCGGCTCCGAGACTCACTTCGTCGCGGTTGTAGCAGTCGCGATTGAGCTCATGTCTGACCTCGCACAGTTGTGCCTGCACCCGTTGGTCAAACAGTGCACGTTGAGCGTCTGTAAAATCATGTTGTTGAAAATTAAGACCCATGCTTTCTCTGTGTCAGTTAACAATACTAAGTGTAGCCTATCGCTAAGCAGAGTAACGACAGGCGGCAAAATGCTCCTTGATACAGATCAAGCCAGATCACAACTGGCAGAGCGGCATATTATTGTTTGCGATAAATCAACGATCGTCACGCGTGATTGGTCGGCGGTAATGGCGGTTTGGTCAGTCGTGACTGGATTTATGCGCCCGGTTTGGGTAGCGTAAAGTGAAAAGTGACTACAATTAAAAAACACCGGAGGGAATCCCGTTGCGCGTTTATGTTCTGCTAGCCAGCCTGGCGCTGATGGCTGTTTCGCCTGTATGGGCGGAGACCATTGCATCCTTTACCAAAAATATGCAAAAGCAAGCGGGGTTTATCCCCGTTTATTACAGCAGTGAAGACGATAAGGTTTATCTGCAAATTGAAGCGCTGGATGAGCCATTGTTATTCCAGTCCAGTCTGCCCCATGGTGTAGGCTCCAATGATATTGGCCTGGATCGCGGCCAACTGGGCGCCACGCGTTTGGTGCAGTTTGAACGCTACGGTAATAAGCTGCTGCTCAAGCAACTCAACACCGAGTACCGGGCGAGTGCCGATAACCCGGCTGAACGGGCCAGTATTGATGAGGCGTTTGCCGATTCGGTCATTGCCGGCTTCACCATTGCGGCCAGTGATGATGACAGCGTGTTAATTGACTATACCAGTCAGTTACTGAGCGATATTCACGGCGTCGCTGAACGTTTGAAAGGCCGTCAACAAGGCAGTTTTAAAGCCGATCCGCAACGCAGTGGCGTATACCTGCCGCGAACCAAAGCGTTTCCTCTAAATACAGAACTGGAAGCACTGGTTACTTTTGGTGGCAAAGGTACCGGCGCGTATTTACGTCAGGTTACACCGGACGCTGACAGTGTCAGTGTACACATGCACCATTCATTTATTGCCTTACCCGACGACGGCTATGAGCCACGTGAATTCCACCCGTTTTCCGGTTACTGGAAACACAGCTGGCAGGATTACTCTGCGCCCATTACCGAACCTCTGGAGCAGGCCTATATTCGCCGTCACCGGCTGGCCAAAAAAGACCCCTCAGCTCCGGTGAGTGAAGCTGTTGAACCGATCGTTTATTACCTCGACCCTGGTATACCGGAGCCGGTAATGAGCGCCTTACGGGATGGCGCAAGCTGGTGGGATCAGGCGTTTGCCGCAGCAGGCTATAAAAATGCGTTTCAGGTAAAAGTATTGCCCGAAGGTGCCGACCCAATGGACGTGCGTTACAACGTGATCAACTGGGTACACAGAGCCACCCGGGGCTGGTCTTATGGCTCGTCTGTGGTGGATCCGCGTACCGGTGAAATCATTAAAGGGCACGTTACCCTTGGCTCACTGCGCGTTCGTCAGGATTACCTGATAGCACTGGGGTTAACCAGCCCGTTTACCGGTGACAGTGAGGCAACCGAAGAGCAAAAAGAAATGGCGCTGGCACGCATTCGTCAGTTATCTGCTCACGAGGTAGGCCACACGTTGGGTATCGCGCATAACTTTGCCGCCAGCGAAAATGGCCGTGAATCGGTGATGGATTATCCGCATCCGAAAATCGAGATTAAAGGCAGTCAACTCTCTTTAGCCAATGCCTATGATACTGGCATGGGAGAGTGGGATAACTATGTTATTGCTTACGGTTACCAGGACTTTGCCGAGACTACAGACAGTGCCGAAGCGCTGCAGGCTATGGTGGTGGAAGCTCGCGAGGCCGGACTGAAATACAAGTCAGACGCCGATGCCAGAGCGTCCCGTCATGGCTCATCCGATGGTCATATGTGGGACAACGGGGCGAACCCGCTGGCCGAATACGATCACTTGCTTAAAGTGCGTGATATTGCACTGGCTAATATGGGCCTGAACACCATCGCCTCAGGCAACAGCCTGTCGTCACTGGAAAATGCGCTGGTGCCGGTATATCTGTTACACCGTTATCAGCTCGAAGCGGTGGCCAAGCAGGTGGGTGGTGTGCACTATTTCTATGAGAACAAGGGCGATCTGGATAAACCCATGGGGGTTAAGCTGGTGCCATCAGAAACCCAGGTTGAGGCGATGATGCGTTTAATTGATGCATCGAGCGCCGAGGTGCTTAAGATGCCTCAGCGTTTGTTATCCCTCATTACGCCGCCGATCTTTGCAGAGGCAGAAACCCGTGAGCAGTTCAATGGCCGCTTAGGCCGGGTGTTCGATCCGATTTCTGCCGCCGAGAGTGCAGCAGCATTCAGCCTGGAACTGCTGTTACACCCTGAGCGATTAAATCGCCTGGCCTATCAGCACAGCCGCCAGACCAGCATTCCAGGTGTTGATGATTTGATCCGCAAGATTTTCTCTGTGCATTTTTATCGTCAGCCCGAACCCAGTGATAATCTGGTGGCCTGCCTGCAAATGGTGGCACTCCAGAGTGTGATGAACTCACTGCAAAACGATGCAACGTCACCGGAAGTGAAGCTGGCGATCACCGCAGAACTGATGACGCTGACGGAATGGCTGGAAGAAGATGAAGTGCCGGGTTACCGGGCGCTGGAGCATTATCTGGATCATTACCTTGAGACCGGCGACTGGCAGATGGACTTTAAGGTGAAGCCATTGCCACCGGGTTCGCCAATCTAATCCGGCGATTTCTTTAAATCGAAAGAGGGCTTTTTAGCCCTCTTTTT
>CEQU01051044.1_pt1 | contig 15957 bp, 15 predicted proteins | sample 531031 | NCBI WGS metagenome assembly CEQU01 (sample SAMEA2621216, study PRJEB7988) | marine metagenome | isolation source: saline water (ENVO:00002010), including
ATTGGATGTACTTGATTCCTTAGATGAAATAAAAGTATGTGTAGGATACGATCTCGAAGGTGAGATATTAGATGAATTACCTGGTGGTATATATGCTTTGGAGAACTGTGTTCCTATATATGAGACTTTAAGTGGTTGGGATAAACCAACTGCTGGAATATCAGATATAAATGATTTAGACCCTAAGGCTAGAGCATATGTTGATCGACTTCAGGAACTTATAAATTGCCCAATAAGTATAATTTCAACAGGCCCGCATAGAGACCAAACGATTATGCCGGAATCTATCATTTAAATTAACAGGTTAATGTCTTATTAATATCAGTAGGCTATAATTATTATAAGTATAATTTAGTTGAGGTTTATTATGGAATTCTTATTAATACCTATAGTTATTCTAGCTGTTATTCTACTCATACTGAGTATTGTTATTGTTCCACAACAGACTATGGGAGTGATCGAACGGTTAGGTAAATTTAGTCGAATACTTGGGCCTGGCTTAAACTTTAAAATTCCAATAATAGAAAGAGTTGCAGGAAAAGAGTCAATACGAATTAGGCAACTAGATGTTCCGGTTGAAACAAAAACTCAAGATAATGTGTTTGTTAATTTAGGTGTATCAATACAGTTTTTAGCTATATCAGATAAGATTTTTGATGCTTTTTATAAATTAACTGATGTAAATCAACAAATAACATCATATGTATATGACGTAGTTCGTGCAGAAGTGCCTAAAAAGACATTAGATGAAGTATTTGAATCTAAAGATGTGATTGCTCAAACTATAAAGGCTGAACTTACAGAATCAATGGATGATTTTGGATATGCCATTGTTAATTCTCTAATTACTGATATTGATCCTGCACCTAATGTTAAAGAAGCTATGAATCAAATTAATGCTACTGCACGTCTTAGAATAGCTGCTCAAAATGAAGCTGAGGCAGATAAAATAAGACAAGTTAAAAATGCCGAAGCTGAAGCTGAATCTAAAAAGCTTCAAGGTGAAGGTGTAGCTCAACAAAGAGCAGCGATTATAGAGGGCTTTAAAGCTTCTATAAATGATCTTAAAGAAGTTACAGGGAGCGATGTCAAAACTCAAGATGTTATGAATATGGTTATGATGGTCCAGTATTTTGATGCCTTGAGAGATATCGGAACTACAGGTCAAAATAATGCTGTTTTAATACCTTATGGTGCTGGAGGATCTAATGAAATCCTTCAACAAATGACACAAGCTATGGTCGCATCAGAACAAATAACTAAGAAGTAAAATTAGTTACTTTAATTTATAGGTAAGTCTGCAGAATATTGATCCATAACAGCATCAAATTTCTTCGTAAAATGATTGTCTGGTTCCCATAAGGGTAATCGGTATGTTCCGGCGTTAAAACCAGAACGATTTACAGCATATTTTATTGGTAATGGATTAGTCACCCAAAATAGAGCCTTGAAAATTGGAAGCAGTTTTTTATGTGCTGCTGCCGCTGCTTCAATATTTCCTTCTAATATGAGTCCCATCATATTTTTGATTTGAAGCCCGTATAAATTTGAGGCAACTGAGACTACTCCGTATCCGCCTACACACATGATAGGAAAAGTTTCATCATCATTTCCTGACCAGACGTCAAATCCTGAAGGTGCTTTGTCAATTATATTGGTTATTTGGGTGTAGTCGCTAGAAGCTTCTTTAACTCCTATAATATTGTCTATTTCAGAAAGCTTTAAAGTGGTTTCAACGTCCATGTTTAAGGAAGTCCTCGATGGTACGTTATATAGTAGACAAGGTAATTTTGTAGAAGATGCTATTGATTTAAAATTCTGATAAAGCCCCTCCATAGTTGGTTTGTTATAAGCAGGAACGGTAAGTAATATTCCATCAACACCTACTTTTTCTGCTTCTTGGGTTAACTCTACTGATTTGTTGTGATTGTTGTCAGTAGTGCCAGCAATGATGTCTACTTCATTGCCCATTTCATCTTTTATTTCTCCGAATAAACGTATCTTTTCGTCATCGGACATGGAGGGTGATTCCCCAGTTGTGCCACCTATTAGGATTGCATCACTTCCTGATTCTGATAATCCTCTTGCAAGTTTTCGTGCTTGACCATAGTCTATTTCACCTTCAGGTGTAAAAGGTGTAATCATAGCAGTTATTAATCTACCAAACGACGCCATAAAATTAACTCCAATTTGATTGAGATACTAAATCTCTTTCCATCATTTCTTCAGCTATTTGGATTGCATTTAATGCGGCTCCCTTGCGTAGATTATCACATACAGCCCACAAGGCGATACCATTGGGATTTGAAACATCCTGTCTTATTCTGCCTACAAGAACATCATCTATTCCAGTAGAATTTATAGGCATAGGATATATGTCATTACTAGGATCATCCATAACTTTCATCCCTGAACTATTATTTATAAGCTCACGGGCTTCGTCTGTGGAAATTGGCCTGTCGAACTCTATGTGCATAGCTTCACTGTGGCTTATGGTAACAGGAACCCTAACACATGTTGCAGATACCATTACATTAGGATCGTGCAATATTTTGCGAGTTTCATTTACCATCTTCATTTCTTCTCTTGTATATCCATTTTCTTGAAAAGGTTCAATATGTGGTAAAACGTTAAAAGCGATTTGATGAGGATATTCTTGTATTTCTATTTCTTTATCATTTAATAAATTTCCACTTTGAGTGGTCATTTCTCTGACAGCAGCGGCTCCTGTTCCGGATACAGCTTGGAATGTATCTACTACAACTCTATGGATTTTTGCGTTCTTAGATAGAGCCTGCATAACCATTACTAATGGAGTTGTTGAACAATTGGGTATAGACACAATTCCTGAATGATTATTTAAATCATCTGCATTTACTTCTGGCACGACTAAAGGGACGTTAGGATCCATCCTGAAAGCAGAACTGTCATCAATTGCTATAGCTCCATTAGCAGCTGATAAAGGAGCTATTTCTCTACTTATATCACCACTTGCTGATATAAATGAAAAATCAACTTCTTTTAATAATTCAGGGGTACACAATTCGACTTCTATTTGTTCGCCTCTAAAGGTTAGTTTTTTACCTACAGATCGTTCAGAAGCACATAGCCTTATTTCATCAATTGGAAAATTTCTTTCTTCTGCTACTCTTAGGAAAACATCTCCTACGGCTCCGGTAGCACCGATCACTGCGACTTTACAAGATTTCAATTTGATCTCCCTTTTATTCAAGTCCCATAATTTTATCTAGTCCGACTGTTAGTCCTTTCTGTTTCATAGATGCTCTTATGGACATTAGTACTCCGGGCATGAAACTTTCACGATTGATTGAATCATGTCTTATGGTTAACGTTTGCCCTAAAGCTCCAAAAATCATTTCATGATGGGCTACTCTACCGGGCATGCGCCCACTATGTATAACTACACCGTTATAATCAGCACCTCGTGCACCACCAATTAATTCTTTTTCTGATTTTGGGGCTTTGAAATTCCCGGTTTTCCCTTCATGTGCAGCCTTAGCCATTGATATTGCTGTACCAGATGGAGAATCTATTTTTGCTTCGTGATGTACTTCTGTTAAATCAGCATAGTCAAAGAATTTAGCAGATTCTTTAATTAAATATGTCATTAACACTGCCCCCAATGCAAAATTCGGTGCAATTATTATGCTTGTCCCATGTTTTTCAGATTCTTTTTTCGCATTAGAAAAGTCATTCTCACTAAGCCCTGTAGAGCCTATAACACAATGAACTTTTTTGGAGGGAGCTAAAGAAATAACTTCACGAGCGACGTCGGCATTTGTGAAGTCAACAATTACATCAACATTATCTAGTGCAGGTGCTAAATCTGAATATAAATTCACCTTTCCTGATGATGTATTAATGTGATCTGACTTTATGAATTTTTCAGAATCACAACCTGATATCGGAATTATGCCATCAGCATTCAAAGTAGCATTCAATACTGATTGGCCCATTTTACCGAGTATTCCATTGATAGCTACTTTGATGTCTGACATAAACGTATCCTCTAATTTATATTTATTCTAACTTTCGTCGTCATCGTCGCCATATTCGTCGTATTCTCCGTCTTGGTCTAATAAAGCCTTACGAGATAATTTTATTCTACCGCGGTCGTCTATAGCTATGACTTTTACAGTAACTTCATCTCCGACACTAACGACATCTTCAACACTTTGAACTCTATAGTTTTCTAGTTCACTGATATGAATCATTCCATCTACATCTGGTGATATTTCAACAAATGCTCCAAAACTAGCAATATTTACTACTTTACCAGTTATGATTTCATCAACTTCAACTTCTATTTTAGGAGCTTTGCTTTGCTGGCTTTGATTATCTGAAGAATCATTACCGTCGGATGATAATGCTTTTTTAGACAATTTTATTTTGCCAGAATTATCTTTTCCTATAACTTTTACAGTGATTTCATCACCAAGAGTGAGAACATCTTCAACAGCATTGACTCTATAGTTTTCTAATTCGCTAATGTGTACCATTCCATCAATTCCTGGTAGTAATTCAACAAATGCTCCAAAAGACGCGATTTTAGCTACTTTACCAGTAAATATTTCTCCGACTTCAACTTCGCGAGTGACATCTCTTACCATCTGCTTAGCTTTTTCAGATGCTTCTGCATCGGATGAACCTATTAATACTGTTCCATCATCTTGAATGTCTACAGTAGCACCAGTCTGTTCAACGATACTTCGGATCATTTTGCCGCCTGGGCCTATGACTGCGCCAATCTTATCAACTGGAACCATTATTTTTTCTATTCTAGGGGCATGAGGGCTTACATCAGTTCGGACTTCAGGAATAGCCTCCTGTATGACTTCAAGTATTTCAGTTCTTCCTTCTTTAGCTTGAGCTAAAGCATCTTTGATTACATCAAAACTGATACTGTTTACTTTGATATCTAATTGTATTGCCGTTATTCCTTTTGAAGTTCCTGCTACTTTGAAATCCATATCACCGACATGGTCTTCTAAGCCTTGAATATCAGTTAGAGTTACATATTCATTGTCTTCACCTGTTACTAGCCCTACGGATATACCTGCTACAGGAGCAGAAATAGGGACACCAGCATCCATTAGACATAATGTTCCTGCACAAACGCTTCCCATGGAAGTGCTTCCATTGGAACTCAAAGCTTCACATACTACCCTTAGTGTGTAAGGAAAATCTTCCTCAGATGGTAGTACGGCACTTAATGCCCGTTCTGCAAGGGCTCCATGCCCAATTTCTCTTCTTCCTGGTGATCCTACTCTACCGGCTTCTCCTACAGAATAAGGAGGGAAATTGTAATGTAACATAAATCTTTTTGTTGTTTCTGGACTTAGGTTATCAAGTTTTTGAGCATCTCCTGAAGATCCTAAAGTAGCAACCCCAAGAATTTGTGTTTCACCTCTGTTAAAAAGGCCTGTACCATGTGTTCTTGGCAGTAAAGATACTTCTGCAGATAATGATCTTATTTCTTTCAAGTCTCTGCCATCAGGACGAACTTTGTCTTTTAGTATTCGAACTCTGAATTGTTCATCTAATAATTCTTCAAAAGCTCCAGAGATCACATTTTTATCAAAGTCTTCAGCTAAGCTTTCTTGTAAATTACTTTTTATATAATCCAATTTTGATTTCATATCTGATTGGTCTGTAGCTTCTTTCATAGCATCGTATATGCCATTTCCTAGAATAGATTTAGCTTTTTCTACAGCTTTAGGATCATGTCCTCGTGAAGTATATTCTACTTTTGGAATCCCTGCTTCTTTAACAAAATCTTCTTGTAAGGATATTGTCTCCAGATTTGTTTTATGAGCTATTTCAATTGCTTCAAAAACTATAGATTCGTCAAGTTGATTAGCTCCTGCTTCCATCATAGAAACTCCATCATTAGAGCTTGCCACTACAATATCTAGATCACTTTCTGCTATCTGACTATATGATGGGTTTACAATGAATTCTCCATCAATATAGCCCATTCTAGTGGCTCCCATTGGACCGTTAAATGGTATGTCGGATATTGATAACGCTGCTGAAACTCCATTAAGGGCAAGTATGTCAAAAGGAGTTTCTTTATCATTTGATAATGTGGTTACAATAACTTGAACTTCATTTTTGAAATCTTTAGGAAATAATGGTCTTATAGGCCTATCTATTAAACGGTCTGTTAATATTGCTAAAGTCGTTGGACGACCTTCGCGTCTAAAAAAACTTCCCGGGATTTGACCTATTGAATAATGACGTTCTTCTAAATCTACGGTTAATGGAAAGAAATCTATTCCTTCTCTTGGTTCACTCATAGTTACTGTAGCTAAAGCAACATTATCTCCTTGCTTTATAAGTACAGAACCATTTGCTTTTTTGGCAAGCTTTCCAGTTTCAAATTCTAATGTGTGTGCGCCTATTTCTCGGCTAATATTAAAAACAGTAATGTTAATTTCTCCTGGAGGAAAAATCGAAGCGGGTGTTAGGACTTAGCTTAACAAGTCCGAAGGTGTTAATAAGTGATTAATTACTTTCGTAAACCTAATTGTGCAACAAGGTTTCTATATCGATTAACATCTTTTGAGTTTAAGTATTTGAGCAAACTTCTTCTACGGCCAACCAAACGCAGAAGTCCTCTGCGAGTAGATTCGTCATGCTTGTGTTCTCTAAGATGTTGCGTTAATTCTGTAATTCGAGCAGTAAGAACTGCTATTTGAGACTCAGTTGACCCTGTATCTGTCTCATGTTTTCGATATTCTTCAATAACGGCTTGCTTATCAGCCTTATCCAATCCGTTCTCCTGGATTCCTCTCTATTTTTATTGATGTCTAAATTTGAATAAATTATATCATCCAGTTAATGTACTCGCAATCAATATGTCTTTTATAATTAGATTGTATCTATAAATTTGCTAACAGCACTTTCGAATCCTGAAGGATTGTCTCCAGTTACTAAATGCCCTGCATTTTTGATTATTGCTAATTTACTATTAGGAATTGCATCACACATTTTATCTGCTACATCTGTGGCAACCATATCACTTTGGTCTCCTCTTACCACTAATGTTGGACATTCTAGTTTTTCAAGATAACTCCAAAGAAGTTTGCTTGTTTCTGCACTGCTATGAGCTCCAAATCTATCTTTTGATCTTAATATTTTGTCATATTTCCAAGTCCACTTTCCATTTGGAAGTTCTCTCAAGTTATTAACAATACTGCCTCTTATCTGAACAGGATCTCTCCTCGGATTATATTTAATGACTCTGTCAACAAATGCATCAATTGAATCTAGTTCATCTTCTTGTTCTATGAAATTTTTAATGTTTTTTGTTCCTTTTGAAATTATTTCAGGTGCAGAATCAACAACGATTAACCCTTTAATTTGTTCTGGGTTTTTTGCGGCATATGTAAATGCATTACGTCCGCCCATTGATAAGCCGAATAAAATTATATCTTTGAGATCTAGTTTTTTTACAATAGCAGCTATATCTTTCTCTTGAGCATCAGGTGTGTAATCTCCATCTACCGCCCAATCACTATCACCGTGCCCTCTTTGATCTAATGCAATAATTCGATATCGATCTGCGAAAGAAAGTGCTACAAAATCCCAAGAATGGGCTTGTTGAGCAAAACCATGCAACATCAAAATAATTGGATTGTTAGGATTCCCCCATTCTAAATAGCGGAAATTCAAATTATTAGCATGAACTATTTTAGATACAGGAACCCATTCTTTAGAAAATGTTACTCCTGTTTCGCGTGCAGCTTCATAAAGGCTTAGTCCTTTTTGGGGATTTTTTTCATTCATACTTAATCCTTAAACTTATATTACTCCACGGTCTTTTAAATCAGATATTTCGGCAGATTCATAGCCGATCGACTCAAGAATGTCATTATTATGTTCTCCTAATGTAGGAGCTATGCCAGGGTTACTTGGGGTTTCTGAAAATTTCCAAGGCGTCCCATGCACTTTTATATTTTCATTTATTCTAGGATGATATATTTCTGTAACATAATTATTGTCTAGGACATTAAGGTCATTAGACGCTTCTACAAGTGTGTTGACTTTTGTTGAAATAAGATCTGAGTCACGTAATATTTTTAACCAATAATCACGTGTGTTTTGTGAAAACAGATCAGCTAAACACTCAAGAATCTCCGATTTTTTTTCAATAGATTCAAAAGCTAATCCTAAATCATCTAAACCTTGGGCTTTCATTTTCTCGTAGAATCCTAATACCTCTAAAGCTGGTTGCCATTGATTGGATGCTAATTGCATAGCTAGTGGTTTTCCATCGATATCGTCAAAACATGCTGCTATACCCGGCCTTTCTCTGGTTCCATTGATGCGAGCTCCTGTAATAGGTGCCTTTCCAGTCCACATTGCTGTGGTCATTGTCCATCCCATAAGCCTGAAAGCACCTCCAACAAGAGAAGTTTCTACTTTTTGGCCAACACCTGTTTTTTGGGCATGTATTAATGCAGCTAAGACACCTCCAAATGTTAGGATTGCACAAGTTTCATCAGCTACTGCTGCCACTCCTGTTCTTAAGCTTTGTCCTGGAATTGAAAATGCTTCTGCTACTCCAGCCGTAGCCTGTCCAACTGCATCCGTACCTGGCAGATGAGAATCAGGTCCATCAGGACCATATCCTGATACTGATGCATATACTAATGCAGGATTTATTTCCTTTAATTCTTCATATCCGAACCCATATCTTTCAGCAGCGCCTGGCCTGAAATTTTGTCCAAATATATCTGCAGTTTTAACTAATTTATGTAATATTGTTTTAGCGTCAGGTTCTTTTAAATTTAGAGTTATACTTTTAACTCCACGGTTATTTGTTTCAAAAAAAGAACTTACATCTTCTCCTTTGATTACACCTGCTTTACGACTATTATCTCCACCATTAGGAACTTCAATTTTTATTACTTCAGCTCCTAAATCAGCCATAAACATGTATGGTACAGTCCCTGCTACTGCAGTTGAACAAGTAACAACTCTGATTCCATCTAATGCTCCTTTTAAAGCGTCCATGAGAATTTCCTTATAAAACTAGTTATTTAAGTTTAGGCATATTATATCTATCTTCAGGGTTGTTCCAACCTTTGTAATTTGGCTTTCTTTTCTCAGTAAAAGCTTTTCTCGATTCCATTCTGTCATCTAAATATCCATGTTGATGTAATTCTTTTGCTAACTCTTTTAAATTTTCAGGTATTTTAGGAGCCATATGTTGCATCATATAAAATGTATTTACTCTAGATGCTGGAGGAAGAGATAATATATGTTCTGCCATTGAAACAGAGGTTGGTATAAGATCATCTTTTTCTACTAATCTGTTTAGGAATCCTACTTGATATAGTCTTTCTGCGGTAAATCTGAATCCTAATGCCATTTCTGTTGCAATTGCTTGAGGGAGATTTGCATAATGACCATGATTATACCCCCCTAACATCCATCTTTTTGCTTCTGAAACTTCAAATATAGCCTCTTTTACAGCGACTCTAAGATTTGTTTTTTCAGCTAGCATAAATCCACCCCCCATTGCATACCCATTTATGGCACCTATAACAGGCTTTTGGAGTTTGCCATTTTGAAACGGATCATCTTCACTTGTAACTTCCCCTGGCATATCATTTTTGACTCCACCTTGTGCAACAGAATCTTTCATGTCTTCCCCTGCACAGAATCCCTTCCCTGTACCAGTAAGTATGCCAACTTCTAAATTGTTATCTTCGTGAAGTCTTGTAAATGCATCTGCCATCCCTTCTCTTATTACGACGCTTAATGCATTTAATCGTTCGGGACGATTGAGTCTTATTATCATTATTTGATCTTGAATATCAGTTTCTACGTATGCCATGTTAACCTCCAGTTGTTTAATTAAACAATGGTTTCATTCCGTTATCTACCCATCTCCAGAAATAAAGAGCGAGTATTCCTCTGTATGGCCTAGCCCACTCTATTTCTTTAAGTGTTTCACTTAGCTCGGAACCATAAATATTTAGATAAGCTTTTCTTAATGTTGCGTCTCCATATGGAAATATATCACTTCTTCCCATAAATGAAAGAAGAATTATATTTGCTGACCAAGGTCCGAATCCTTTCATTTTTTGGATTTCACTTATTGCGCTATCATCATCTAGATCGTTCCAGTTATTTACTAGGTTTGGGTTGTCAATAAATTCAGTTGCAAGCGATTTGATGTAATTAACTTTTCCTTTAGATAATCCAATACTTTTTAACTTTTCTGAATCTGTGGTATGAATTTTAGAAGGAGATATGCCATTTGTATTAGGGAAAATATTTTCTAATCGTTCAAATATTACTTTTGCTACAGTATTTGATAATTGTTGATTGATAATGATTCGTATTAAAGATTCAAATGTAACATCTCTTTTTTTAAATTCTATTTCTCCGATTTGGTCTACTACTGAATTGAAATTTGGGTTTATATTTCTCAAGTGAGAAATACCATCAGCGATACTATCTTCTAAATTTTTTTTGTTATTGTTTTGTTGACTCATAATCACACTGTTCAGATTGATCTAGTTAAACTACCCAACCTGCAGCAAAAGGAAATGCTTGTCCTACAAAAGAGTTGCTTTCTTCACTGGCTAAAAATATTGCTAACATTGCATCTTCTCTTGCAGTAGATAGTCTTTTAAGGGGGACGTCTTTAAACTTTTCTTTAAACCCATCAGTTTGTTGATATTCTTTGGAAAAGTATCGTTCATTTTCGACAAATGTTTGAGCAATAACATTAATTTGAACGTTATAACTTGCTACTTCAAAGCCAGCTGTTTTAACGTATGCAAGTTGAGCTCCTCTTGCGCTAGCATATGGTGAAGTATCATTCTGGCCTCTCAAGGGACTTGCACTTCCCATTACAACGATTTTACCGCTTCTCCTTGCCTTCATTTGCGGAATAGTAGCTCTAACTAATCTATGTAGAGGATGAACCATTTTGTCAAACATTTCACTCCAAATCTCATCCGTTGTATTTTCAACAGACGTCCTAGGATGTACCGCAGCAAGATTTGCAATTAAAACATCAATATGACCTGTTTCGGATATGAGATCTTTAGCAGCAGATGGAACAGTTAAATCTCTAGTATCGGCAATTACTATTGCTCCTTCCTCTTCAAAGATAGGTATGAAGTCGGGGCCCATGTAATCATCAGCTTGGGTAATTAAGACTCTTTTTCCTTTTAACCTATCTGTCATAATTTTAATCTCCAATTAATTTAGTTATTATATGCATGAGTAGTATAAGGTATAACTAAATATTAGTGTGTTGTTATTAAAATGAGGGAGTTTTTAATGAGTGAAAAAGATTTCAATCCTAAATATAGAAGTGAGAATTGGTTTAACAATCCTCATAATCCAGGTATGACAGCTCTTTATATAGAAAGGATATTAAACTACGGTTATACCATGGAAGAGTTGATGTCTGGTAAACCTATAATTGGAATAGCTCAGACTGGTTCAGATATATCTCCATGTAACAGAATTCATACTAAGCTAGCTGATAGAGTTAGAGAAGGGATTAGAAGTGCGGGGGGAATCGCATTTGAATTTCCAGTTCATCCAATTCAAGAAACATTAAAGAGGCCAACAGCATCACTTGATAGAAATTTAGCATACTTAGGTCTAGTTGAAATATTACACGGGTATCCCTTGGATGGGGTTGTTCTTACAACTGGATGTGATAAGACAACTCCGGCTTGTTTGATGGCTGCTGCAACAGTTGATATGCCAGCAATAGTGTTATCTGGTGGGCCTATGTTAGATGGGTGGTATCAAGGTAAATTAGCTGGTGCAGGAACAGCTATATGGGATGCGAGAATTGAACTTGCTGCAGGAAGAATAGATTATAAAGAATTTATAGATATTGCCTCATCTTCTGCTCCATCGGATGGTCATTGCAATACTATGGGGACGGCTTCAACAATGAACTCTATTGCCGAAGCTTTGGGGATGAGTATTACTGGATGTGCCAATATACCTGCTCCTTACAGGGAACGGGGTCAAATGGCTTATGACACGGGAGAGAGAATCGTCAAAATGGTAGAAGAAGGTCTGACTCCTTCTAAAATAATGACAAGAAAGGCTTTTGAAAATGCAATTGTTTTAAATTCCGCGATTGGTGGTTCAACAAATGCCCAACCTCATTTAACTGCGATTGCTAGACATATGGGAATTGAATTAGAAACAGATGCTTGGCAAAATTTCGGATACGATATTCCCCTGATGGCTAATATTCAGCCTGCCGGAGAATACCTTTGTGAGAGTTACCATAGAGCAGGCGGGACCCCAGCAGTAATGTCCGAATTGTTAAGTAATGGTAAATTGCATGGAGATGTCCTGACCGTTACGGGTAAAACATTGGCTGAAAATCTTGAAGGAGTTGCTATAAAGGATACAGATGTTATAACTCCCTTTGATAAGCCATTGATGGATCAGGCAGGATTCATGGTTCTGAAAGGTAATCTTTTTGATGCTGCAATTATGAAAACATCTGTTATATCGGATACGTTTAAAGAGAAATTTTTATCTAGACCCGGCAACGAAGGCATACTTGAGGGTAGGGTAATTGTTTTTGAAGGTTCAGAGGATTATCACGACAGAGTTAATGACAAAAGTTTAGACATGGATGAAAATTCTATTCTTGTAATTAGAAATGCAGGAACTGTAGGTTGGCCTGGTTCTGCAGAGGTTGTTAATATGCAACCTTCTGACGATTTGATTAAACAAGGTGTTTTGGAGTTGCCATGTATAGGCGATGGTAGGCAATCAGGAACATCGGGTAGCCCTTCAATATTAAATGCTTCACCTGAGAGTGCGGTTGGAGGTGGACTAGCGTGGCTAAGAACAGGAGATATAGTAAGGATTGATCTAAATAATCAAACTGCTGACATGTTGGTAGATAATGAAGAATTGGATAAAAGAAAAACAGAAGGTCTTCCGGATATTCCAGCCAGTCAAACTCCTTGGGAAGAAATATATAGAGATCATGTTGGTCAATTAGATAAAGGAGGAGTTCTAGAAAACGCTGTAAAGTACCAAAAGGTTGTAAAGAATTTGCCTCGTCACAATCATTAATTGATGAGAAGAAGGAAATATGGATGATTTGATTTATGAATCTGCTACTAAAATAGCAGATAGGATAAGGAAAAAAGAAGTATCTTCAGTTGAGGTAATCAATATTTACTTTGATAGGATCAATTCAATTAATCCGTTACTTAATAGTGTGGTTCAAACTTGCGCAGAACGTGCTTTAGATGAGGCGAAATTTGCTGATAAAGTAATATCAGAAAAACGTTCTGTCGGACCGTTGCATGGTGTTCCTCTAACTTTAAAAGATTCTTTAAATACAGAAGGCATTATTTCAGCAGCTGGAACAACTGGACGTTCAAAATTTATTCCTGAAAAAGATTCAACTGTGACCTCTAGATTAAGAAAAGCTGGGGCTATTTTATTAGGTAAAACTAATACTCCAGAGTTTACTCATTCTGCTGAAACTGACAATTTAGTTTATGGACGTACTAATAATCCTTACAATATAAAAAAAATGCCTGGGGGTTCTAGTGGTGGGTCTGCAGCTACTATAGCAGCTGGTGGATCAGCTTTGGATATAGGGAGTGATACTCGTGGAAGCATTAGATTGCCAGCACATTTTTGCGGTGTTGCAGGAATTAAACCTAATTCTGGTCGAGTGCCTCGGACTGGTCATATTTTAGATTACTCTATGGGAGCTATTGAGTCTTTGACTCAAAATGGACCAATGGCTAGATATGTTGAAGACTTAATATTAACTTTACCTATAATCTCTGGTGCAGACTGGATTGATCCAGCGATAGTAGATATGCCATTAGGAGACCCGGGAAAAGTTAAAATCAAAGATTTGAAGATTGCTTTTTATACAGATAATAAAATTAAAACTCCTTCTGATGAGATAAAAGAATCAGTCCATAAATCTGTAAAAATACTAGAAAATGCAGGAGCCTATGTTGAAGAAGCAGTGCCTGATGCTTTTACTATGATTCCTGAGATAGATAGTAAATTACTTGGAGGAGACGGTAAAGGATGGCTTAAAAGATTGATTGCTTCTTCAGGGACAGAAAAATTATCTCCCGATATTCAAAACAGACTAAAAGAGATTGAACCAATTACAACATCAGAATTCACACAAGTTCTCGAAGATTTAGATCATTATCGAAGTCAAATGACTTTATTTATGAAAAATTATGACGCTATAATAACTCCTACAGCCCCATTTGTTGCTTGTGATCATGGGCAGACATGGTCTGAGGAAAATAAGTTATTTTTTACTTATACGAGTGCATATAATATGACTGGATGGCCCGGAGCAGTAGTGCGAGTAGCTGACTCAGAAGATGGATTGCCTATTGGAGTACAGATTATATCAAGACCTTGGAGAGAAGATGTTGCATTGGCTATTGCATTGCATATAGAAAATATAACTGGGGGTTGGGAAAAGCCAAATATATAAATGTATGATTTTGATTTCCCAGTTGAAGTTATTAGAACAAATCGTAAAAAAACTGTGTCTATACATATACATGGTGAAAAGGTAAAAGTTAGAGCTCCAAAATTCACATCAGATGAATTTATTGAAAAATTTGTTACTGCACGTACTAATTGGATTATAAAAAAACTTGAAGAAATATCTTTAAGAACTGAGATTAAATCTAGAAAATACGTTAATGGAGAGAAGTTTCCATATCTTGGAAGAAATTATTCCTTAAATATTGCTGTAGGCTGCAACCCGTCATTAAAACTAAAAAATGGGATCTTTGAAGCTAAAGTTTTATATTCTGATAAAACTCCCCAAGTTACAGTGAAAGATATGCTTATATCATGGTACAAAGAACATTCTGAAAAACTACTGATTGAGAGAACAAAAAAATTGTCAGAAATAGTGGAAGTTTCACCTGTAGCTATAAAAATAAAAGATTATAAATCACGTTGGGGTTCTTGTTCGATTAAGGGAGAAATTTCATATAATTGGTGTATTGTTCTTGCGCCATATAAAGTCATTGACTACGTTATATTTCATGAGTTATGTCATATGTTGGAACACAATCACTCGTATAAATATTGGGATAAAGTCTCACAATTTGTACCTGACTGGCGAGATTGTAGGGACTGGCTAAGAAGTAGCAATATGCCTTTTTAGTTTAAGGTTTTGGAGACATTTTTCCGACTACAATTAATCCAATGGCTATAGATGGTCCTATTCCAAAAACGAATAGTACTGTACCTAATCCCACCATACCTCCTAATATCCATCCTGATGTTACAGCAGTGATTTCTAAAATTGTTCTCACAATTGCAATAGGTAGGTTTGTTTTTTTCTGTAAACCTACCATCAATCCGTCTCGTGGACCTGCTCCTAAGTTCGCGATTAAATAAGTACCACTTCCTAGCCCAGTCACCAGAATTCCTAAGATAGCTTGAAATACTTGAATTGGATATGATGAAGGATGTGGGAGATAAGGTAGAGTTAAATCTATTGATGCAGCAATAATGATGGCATTCAATATTGTTCCTATTCCAGGTTGTTGTTTTAAGGGAATCCATAATATTAATATTGCAATACTTATTATGAAAGTAGATGTGCCAATTGATAAATTCGTAATGTTAGATATGCCTTGAGCAAGGACAGTCCAAGGACTAACTCCGATACTACTACTTATTAAAATAGCGTCGCCTAAACCAAATAAGAAAACTCCTAAACTTAAAAAAAATAAAGTATTAAATCTAGGTTTATAGTTAAGAGGATGGGTTGAACTCCATTTAACTGTGGGCACATTTTTAATAGAAAATATTAATCGGATTAATTTCATTGTGAATTATTTCATTGTATTTAAAAATTCGATTAATGCACTATTAACTTCTTTAGGGTTTTCCTGCTGTACCCAGTGC
>CEQU01108390.1_pt1 | contig 15797 bp, 17 predicted proteins | sample 531031 | NCBI WGS metagenome assembly CEQU01 (sample SAMEA2621216, study PRJEB7988) | marine metagenome | isolation source: saline water (ENVO:00002010), including
ATAATTCTATGAAAAGTATTTTTAATAAGCTTGAAAAAATTATATTAGAGAAAAAATCAAATGTATGTATTGGCTTAGACCCTATCTCATCAAGAATGCCAATAGATGATTTACTAAAGTTTAATTATGAAATTATAGACTCTACTCATGATTTAGTTAGTGCTTATAAACCGCAACTTGCATATTTTGAATCGTTCGGTCCCAATGGTTTAGAAATTATGAGAAAAATAATTGAATATATTAAAAATAAGTCTAATGAAATAATAATTATAGGAGATGGAAAAAGAGGCGATATATCTACAACCTCTGAAGCTTATGCAAAATCTTTATTTGAATTATATGACTTTGATATCGTAACAGTTAATCCCTATATGGGATTTGATTCTATTGAACCTTTTTTATCATACGAAGAAAAAGGAGCTTACATTCTATGTAAAACTTCTAATAGTGGTTCAGAAGATTTCCAAGATCTTTTACTCAAAAATGGAGACAGATTATACGAATATATTGCAAAAAAGATTTCCACTTGGGGCTCGCCTAAAAATTTAGGTTTTGTTATAGGGGCTACATACCCTGAACAGTTATTAAATATGAGGCAAATTTTACCTGATTTCAACTTTTTGATACCTGGTATTGGAGAACAAGGAGGTACTGTATGTGACGTTATCTCTGCAGTAAATCACACAGGCAAAAAAAATAATTTTGTGATAAATTCATCAAGAAGTATATTATATGCGTCAAAAAATAAAGATGATTTTTTCATTTATGCAAGAGAAAAATGTATTAAATTAAGAAATAAAATTAATGAAGTATTAAAATAGTAATTATGGTAAAAGTAGAAATTGATAGCATCAGAGCTAATATTATAAATAATCAAAGAGTTGTGATACTAAAGGACATAAAAAAAAATAGATACTTACCCTTGTGGGTAGGAGAATTTGAGTCTGAGTCGATCATTGTAGCATTACAAAGAATTGAAGTCACAAGACCTTTGACACATGATTTATTCATTAATTTATTTGACAAAGAAAATATAATTCCAAAATTCATAGAGATACATAAAATAGAAAATGATACTTTTTATTCAAGGATATATTATGACAAAGATGATGAAGAGCAATTTATAGATTCTAGACCATCCGATGCGCTAGCTATAGCAATAAGATCAAAGGTTGAAATTTATGTTTCAGATGACGTTATGAAAAATAATGGCATCTCAATTGATGATAACTCAGAAAATTTATCAATTTTTGAAGATTTTATTGAATCTTTGGATATAGAATAAAAAAATTCTAATGAATAATAAAGGGAAAAATACACATTCATGGGGAAACACCTTATCTTCTCTTGGAAAAATGGGTGGATTTGGCTGGTTCATATCATTAACAATCATCATTTTTACTTTTATTGGACATATGATTGACCAAAAAATTCAAACATTACCCCTTTTTACTATTTTGGGAATACTACTTGGTCTGTTAGTATCTATAATTGGAATGCGGAAATTATTGATTAATTTAATAAAAACAAAAAAATAATTAGTTATTTAGGCAACTATAATTGAAATCTATAATTAAAAATCCAAAAATATTAGCACTTTTACTTTTTTCTATTTCTCTATTATTTTTTTCAATATTGGGTGGTGCATTAGGTGCATCATTAGGATTTGGTTTTTTGGGAGGCCCAATTCCATTTATTTCTATACCAGCCGAGAAAGTAACAAGTATAGGATCTTATAAGTTAATCAATTCTTCTATTATGTTTTGGTTTGCTGGAATTATTCTTGTTTTCTTGTCTTGGAGAGCAACGCGTAATATGTCAGAAGTCCCAACAAGATTACAGGCTCTATTTGAATTGATATATGAGTTTTTCTCAAATACAGCAGATGGAGTTGCAGGAGGTAAAAAGCATTCAGGTAGATTATTTTTGCCATTGGTAACAACAATTTTTCTTGTTGTTATGATGTCAAACTGGGTAGGTATAATGCCTGGTGTAGGATCAATAGGAAGAATAGAAGATTTAGATGAATGGGTTCACCATCATTATCATAAATACGAAGATGAATTAAGTGATAAATATGCTTCTTATAATGTTGGTGAAGATGTTATCAAGACCTTAGCTAAACTTCATGTTTTAGAAAGTCATGCAAATGATACTTTTGTAATGTTTGATGATGGTCCCATAGGTAAAGTTGTTCCATTGGGATTTGGGGAGGCGCAAAGACCAAAACTATCCTCTATTTTAGGATATGATTTAGAACAAATTAATACATATGAAGAAGCATATATATCTGCTATCACTAGTGGTGTATATTTAAGCGAAGATTCCAAGGGTGATACAATTTATGAAAATTTTAAAAATCATTCATCCTATGAACCTTATCAGGTTGCTAAAAGTGATGTAAAGGAAATTAAAAATAAGATTTCAAAAAGTGAATATGATTATAACGGTGAAGGTGAAAAAGTAGGTACAAAAACTGTTGGCTTGTTGGTCCCATACCTGAGAGGAGCTAGTACAGATATCAATACCACTTTAGCTATTGCCATAGTCGCCATGATTAGTGTTCAAGTATGGGGATTTAGACGACTAGGAGTCAAAGGGTATGGTGGTAAATTTATTATAAATCCAATTAAGAAAGGTCCAATATCAACATTTGTAGGAATACTTGAAGCTTTTGGTGAACTTACAAGGACTATTAGTTTTACATTTAGGCTATTTGGTAACATGTTCGCGGGAGAAATTTTACTTATTGCCATGGCTTTTTTGCTACCATTAATTGGAATTATTCCTTTTATGGGTCTGGAGTTATTTGTGGGTGTTATCCAGGCATTTATATTTTCAATGCTCACACTAGTATTTGGCGTAATGGCTGTCGCCAGTCACGGTGATCATGACGACGGCCACGCAGAAGATCACTGATTTAGAAAAAATAGAGAATAGGAGAAAGTGAATTGGACGCAGAAGCAACTAAACCTTTAGCTGCAGCTATCGCTATTGCTGTTGGTGCATTAGGGCCAGCATTAGGAATAGGATTACTCGCAGGTAAAGCAATGGAAGCATTAGGAAGAAATCCTGAAGCTTCAGGATCTGTTCAGCAGAATATGATTTTGGCTCTGGCGTTCGCAGAAGCTATAGCGATTTATGCTCTAGTTGTTGCGATCATCATCCTGTTCGTATAATTTCGGAATCCGCTTGGCTTTCAAGTAAAGATTTATAGTTGTTAGCCTTAGCGGAAAACCGTCACGAATATATTTGTTGAATAAGGAAGATAAAACATGGACGCATTAGGAATAACATATCAACAACTTTTAACTCAGTTAGTAAGTTTTTTGGTCTTATTTTTTTTGCTTTACAAATTAGCATATAAGCCAATAATTGGAATGTTAGATAGTAGGGCAGAAAAAATAAAGAATAGCCTTGACGCAGCGGAGAATGCAAAAAAAGATGCTGAATCCACTGCTGAAAAAATAGAAAAAGAGATAGCATCTGCTCGTATTGAAGGGCAAAAAATTGTTTCAGATGCAAGAGATGCTGCAGCTAAACTTAAAATACAGCTTGAGGAAAAAGCAAAAGATGAATCAGAAATATTGATTGAGAAAGCAAAAGTTGATATTGAAAGAGAGAAATCTGCTGCAATTGAAGAGATAAGGAAAAACTTTTCAGGAATAGCGATAGCTGCTGCTGAGAAAATTGTAGAAAGTTCTCTTGATGAAAAAACTCATTCAAAGCTAATTAATAAAGTACTAGATTCAAGTTTAAAGGAAAATTAAGATTGGTTTGTAAATAATGGCTACAAGTGCAAGAAGATATTCTCAAGCAGCTTTTTCAATAGCATCTGAAAAAGATGAGATTGATAAATGGCTTTCAGAGATGGAAGGTGCAACAGCAATATTAAGTGATAATGATTGCATAGCTTTTTTTGATGCTGAGCAAATACCTATCGACGTAAAACTTGATGGTGTAAAAAAATTATTTTCAAAAAATATGGGCTTAATTCAGAATCTAATTTCTTTGATGGTTACTAGAAAAGATATATCTAAATTTTTAGAAGTTAGCAATATATTCATTTCAATGGCTGATGAATATAAAGGCATAGTGAAAGTAGACATTACTACTGCTGTCCCTATTGCTAAGGAAAATCTGGAAAAAATAACTAAAAAAATTGAAAATATAGAGAATAAGAAAGTAGTGATTAACAAGAATATAGATAAAAATATTTTAGGTGGTATTGTGATAAGAATTGGCGACAAGTTAATTGATGGCAGTACGAAAAATAAAATTAATTTATTGAGTGAACAATTGATTGGTCATAGAAATTAATGAATAAAAAAATAGTAATAGATGAAAGAGAGTCTAATGGCAGTAAATAGTCATGATATTGCTTCAGTAATTAAGAAGCAAATAGAAGAATTTGGTGGTGATCTTACTCAAGTTGATATTGGTACAGTTGTCGAAGCCGCAGATGGAGTTGCTAGGATACATGGTTTATCCGGAGTTAGATACAGTGAATTATTACAATTTCCAGGGGATATTTTGGGTTTAGCTCTAAACCTTGAAGAAGATAGTGTTGGAGCTGTAATACTTGGAGATTATTTAAAAATTAAAGAAGGAGATGAGGTAAAAAGCACTGGTAGAATTATTGAAGTACCAGTCGGTGAGGATATGAAAGGTAGAGTTGTTGATTCTCTTGGACGGCCCCTTGACGGTAAAGGATCTATAAAAACTAGTGAATCTTTTCCTGTAGAGAAAATTGCTCCAGGTGTAGGAGAACGTCAATCTGTTGATCAGCCAGTAATGTTTGGATTAAAAATTGTTGATGCTATGGTTCCAGTAGGTAGAGGCCAAAGGGAACTTGTAATTGGTGACAGAGCAACAGGAAAAACATCTGTTTGTGTAGATGCATTAATTAACCAAAAGGATAGTGGAATAGTTGGGGTGTATGTTGCGATAGGTCAAAGAGCATCAAAAGTAGCCCAGACAGTCACAAGATTAGAGGAAAATGGTGCATTAGACAATACTGTAATTGTTACTGCAAATGCTTCAGATCCAGCACCAATGCAGTATCTAGCTCCATATGCTGGATGTGCAATTGCTGAATATTTTATGGCTCAAGGTAAAGACGTATTAATTGTTTATGATGATTTGACAAAGCATGCTTGGGCTTACAGGCAAATGTCTCTATTGCTTCGACGACCTCCAGGCAGAGAAGCTTATCCAGGAGACGTTTTTTATCTACACTCAAGATTGCTAGAAAGAGCAGCTAGATTAAATAAAGACGCTGGTGGAGGTTCAATAACTGCTCTGCCTATCATAGAGACACAAGCAGGAGATGTGTCTGCTTATGTTCCAACGAACGTTATTTCTATAACAGATGGTCAATTATATTTGGAGCCTGATTTATTCAATGCTGGGATACGACCTGCTGTTAATTCTGGTTTGTCGGTAACAAGAGTTGGCTCAGCCGCTCAGTTAAAAGGCATGAAATCAGTTTCAGGATCATTGAAATCTGAAATGGCACAATATGCATCTTTATCAACATTTGCTCAGTTTGGTACAGATGATTTAGATGCTGTTACTAAGAGACAGTTAGAACGAGGTTCTCGTTTGACAGAACTCCTAAAGCAAGATGAAAACTCACCATTGCCTTTTGAAAATCAGGTTTCGCTATTGTATATTGCTAACCAAGGTGCCTTAGATGATATTCCAGTTGAAAGAGTAAGAGAATTTGAATCTCAATGGCATGATTATGCAGCAGCAAACTTATCTGACGTTCTTAAGTCGATTTCTGAGTCTGGTGATATTGGAGATAACGAGAAAAATAAGCTTGATGAAGCAGTCAAGTCTTTTAAGCAAACAGTAAAGATTTGAGGGTGTATTTTTGCCAAGTACAAAAGACTTAAGAGATAGAATTAGATCGGTTTCTAACACTGCAAAAGTTACCGGAGCTATGCAGATGATAGCTGCCTCAAAAATGACAAGGGCTCAAAATATGGTTGCTAATAGTAGACCATATTTTGAAACAATTCACAATATGCTGACTAAGGTAACAAATTCATTAAATAATCAGGAAATTTTAAAAGGTGTAAAGTTACTTCAATCAAGAGAAATAAATAAAACTTTGGTACTTTTTATAACTCCAGATAGAGGTTTAGCTGGAGCATTAGTTGGTAATTTGACAAAAGCAGTAGGAGAATTCATATCTAAAAGTGGATCAGATATTAGTTTTATTACTGTGGGGAAAAAAGGAGATAGATATTTATCCAGATCTAATGAAAATTTATTTGGTAATTTTTCTGTTTCTGATAGACCTACTTTCAATGAAACCCTCCAAATATCAAACACTATAATTGAAAATTATGAGAATGAAAACTTTGATAAAGTTGTTATTGTTTACGCTAAGTTTATAAACACTGCGGTTCAAAAGATTCAAGCTCATCAGGTTTTACCAATTGAAACAGAGAGTGATGATGAAAATTCTAATGATTACATTTTCGAACCTCAAGTAGTTTCTCTTCTTAGGTCAATCGCACCAAAATATGTACAAAATCAAGTATTTCATTCTGTACTTGAGGCATTTGCAAGTGAGCATTCAGCGAGAATGGTTGCTATGCAAAATGCAACAGATAATGCAAATGAATTAGTCGAGGGTCTTACTCTCGATCTTAACAAAGCTCGTCAAGAATCAATTACTGGCGAGTTATTAGATATAGTAGGTGGCGTTGCTGCCTTAGAAAAATAAGATATTGGAGTTATAAAATAATGTCAAAAGGAAGTAAGGGAAAAGTAGTTCAAGTTATAGGTACTGTTGTTGATGTTGAATTCTCAGCAGATGACTTACCTGAGATATATTCTGCAATAGAGGTGCAAAATGAGGGTGAAAAGCTTGTTCTTGAAGTAGAGCAGCATGTTGGAAATAATTGGGCTAGATGTCTTGCATTAGGTGCTACAGAAGGATTGCCTAGAGGTGCTGAAGTTGTTGATAGTGGAGCTCCTGTATCTGTACCCGTTGGAGAGGCATCTTTGGGAAGATTGATGAATGTTCTTGGAGACCCAATTGATGGTGGGCAACCAGTAGATTCAAAAGCTGAACGATGGCCTATACACAGAAAGCCTCCATCTTTTGAGGAGCAGTCAGGAACAACTGAGGTTTTAGAGACTGGAATTAAGGTTATGGACTTGATCACTCCTTTTGCTAAAGGAGGAAAAGTTGGTGCATATGGAGGTGCTGGAGTAGGTAAAACGGTTATTATTACTGAACTTATTAGAAATATTGCTCAAGAGCACTCGGGTGTTTCAGTTTTTGCAGGTGTTGGTGAAAGATCCAGAGAAGGTAATGATTTATGGCATGAAATGATAGAGTACGGTGTTATGGGTTCAACTGCACTTGTATTTGGGCAAATGAATGAACCACCTGGAACAAGAGCTCGTATATCTTTAACTGGTTTAACAATGGCTGAATACTTTAGAGATGTTCAAAAACAAGACGTTTTATTGTTTGTTGATAATATTTATAGATATATTTTGGCAGGTATGGAAGTTTCAGCATTACTTGGAAGAATGCCCTCAGCTGTTGGTTATCAACCAACTCTTTCTACTGAGATAGGTGATTTGCAAGAAAGAATTACTTCAACAAATGATGGTTCAATTACATCTTTTCAAGCGGTTTATGTTCCTGCAGATGATTATACTGATCCTGGTATTGTCACTACTTTTGGACATTTGGATGCGAACGTGTCGTTAGACAGGTCTTTGGCTGCTCAATTCTTATTTCCTGCAGTAGATCCACTTGCTTCTAATTCTAGAATATTAGAGCCTTCAGTTGTTGGTGAAGAGCATTATAATGCAGCTCAAGGGGTTAGGCAGGTTCTGCAAAGATATAAAGATCTTCAGGATGTTATTGCTATTTTAGGAATTGAAGAATTGTCCGAAGATGATCAAATAATTGTTGGAAGAGCTAGAAGAATACAAAGATTCCTAACTCAGCCATTCTTTGTTGGTGAAGTTTTTACTGGTATGCCTGGAAGATATGTACCTGTTTCAGAGACAGTTAGAGGCTTCCAAGAAATATTGGATGGCAAACATGACGATTTACCTGAACAAGCTTTTTATATGGTTGGCAATATTGATGAGGCTGTAGAAAAAGGTAAAAAGATGCAGGAGGAGGTAGAATCAGAATAATTTTTTCTGATTTTGTTTATGTCAAAACTATTTCTAGAGCTCGTTACTAATGAAGGAATTGCATTCTCAGGACAAGTGGACAAAGTTACCGCGAAAGGCGGATTAGGAGAGTTCACAATCTTGCCCTCTCATGCAGATTTCATGTCTACCATATTGTCAGGAGATCTTGTAGTTACCTTCAAGGGCCAACCAAAGAAATACAAGCTTACAGGCGGCTTTGTTGAAGTGTCCGATAATAAGGTTACAGTTTTAGCTGATTCGATAAATTAAACTTCAAGAAAAATTTTATTTAGAATGAGCTAAATGTTTTTCTTCAGCTAATTTTTTTGCAGCATCTTTTGAATCAATGCTTAGACCGCATTGAAGACACTGTAGAAATTTTATGTCAGGGTAAGATATTAGTTCAATATCACCATGACATTTAGGACATGCTTTTAAGTAAATCATCTTGTATCCTTATTTTTAGTTTCCGCGAATGTCGGAACTATAGTAACAAAAAATTTATTAATTAAAATTAACTATACTACGAAATATATACCATTTCAAGTATTTTTGTCATTATTCGTAAAATAATAAATTTATATACATTTTTAAAAAGTTGACATTGAGCGTATCAAGTTTTACAATGTTAATCATGTTATATAGATTTGTTAATTTGCATAACTTTAGTAATATAAAAATCTTTATTGAGTTCATAATATGAGAGAACGAAATTTTCAAAAAGATAATAAAAAAAACACAATTGCATCCAATAGAGCAGAATCTTTGTTGTCAGATTTATTAAATTTAAGTTTATCGGGTGACGAAAATCATCATAAACAGCCTGTTGTTCGTATTAAATCGTCAAATATAATTAATGAAGATGTAAATAGTCGTAGTAATAGGTTTGTAGGTGTTTATGTTATAAGTGTGGCTGCAAGGCTTGCTGATATGCATCCTCAGACCTTACGTAAATATGACAAAGAAGGCCTAGTAAGTCCTCAGAGATCCGAAGGTAGTAGAAGGCTCTATTCAGATTCAGATGTTGAGAGGCTTCGAGTTATTCGAAGGTTGGCAGACGAACTTGGTTTAAACTTAAATGGTGTTAGTTTAGTTCTACAATTTGTTGTTGAACTTAGTGAAATTTTAGAATTACTCGAAAATACTGAAAATTCTCCTTCGGTCGAGTCGAATAATTACGTTGTATCGCAAATCAGAAAATTATTATCTTTTGTAAGGGCTTTGTAAAAATGGTAAAAAAGAAAAAGACTGAAAACAAATTATTAGAATCTAAGGATAGTGAAATTAAATCTCTCAAAGATGATGTTGTCACATACAAATCTCTTGCACAGAGAGCTCAGGCTGATTTAGTTAATTTTAGAAAAAGAGTTGAAACAGAACAATTAGAAATTAAAGAAAGAGTTAGAGAACAATTAATACTGAAACTTTTAGAAGTTGTTGATCAATTAGATGTTGCCTTAGATAATAAAGCAGTAGATGAATCCTGGATTAATGGGATAGATGCTATCCACAAAAATTTCACAAATATACTTTCGTCAGAAGGGTATACAAAATTTGATTCAAAAGGAGATGTTTTTGATCCAAGAAAGCATGAGGCCCTACTTTCAACAATCAGTAAAGAAGAAGATGCTAATACTATATTAAATGAAATAAGACCTGGTTATATTAGAGGGAAAAATGTTGTAAGACCTGCACAAGTAGAAATATCAAAATTAGAAGAATAAAAAATACATAGAATAAAATTATTAGGAGATAAAATGGCAAAAATTATTGGGATAGATTTAGGAACTACAAATTCAGCTATGGCTGTTATGGATGGTGGCGAACCACAAATTATTGAAAATAATGAGGGTAGAAGAACAACCCCATCTGTAGTTGCATTTAATGATAAAACCGATGAAAGGTTTGTTGGTGAATTAGCAAGAAGACAAGCGATTACAAATCCAGAAAATACAATTCACTCGGCAAAAAGGTTTATGGGTAGAAGGTTCGCTGATAAATCAGTTAAGAGTGATATAAAAAATGTTTCATTTAAGTTAGATAAAATGAAAGGTGGAGATGTTGGCATTGTTTTGAATGGTAAAACTAGTGCCCCCGCAGAAGTTTCGGCAATGATTCTAAGAAAAATGAAAGAAGATGCAGAAGCAAAACTTGGAGATGAAATAAAACAAGCTGTAATAACTGTTCCTGCTTATTTCAACGATAGTCAAAGAGAAGCTACAAAGATTGCTGGTCAAATTGCAGGTCTTGAAGTGTTGCGAATCATTAACGAGCCTACCGCTGCATCATTAGCCTATGGATTAGATAAAGAAGGTGAAAGAACTATAGCAGTATATGATTTAGGTGGAGGTACTTTTGATGTAACTATACTTGGACTTGGAGAAGGTGTTTTTGAGGTAAAAAGTACAAATGGGGATACTCATCTTGGAGGCGATGATTTTGATCTTTGCATAGTAAATTTTCTTGCAGATGAGTTTAAAAAAGAAAACTTAATCGATCTTAGAGATGATATTTCAGCTCACCAAAGATTAAGAGTTGAGGCAGAGAGGGCCAAAATTGAACTTTCATCAGTTGTGTCTACAGAAATAAATTTACCTTTTATCTCTGCAGATTCTTCGGGGCCAAAACATCTTCAAATGACCATGACAAGGTCAAAATTAGAAGAACTGACCGCTGATCTGGTAAAAAGAACTGTTAAACCCACACAAGCTGCTCTGAAAGATGCAGGCATGAGTACAAATGATATTGATGAAATTGTGCTAGTTGGAGGTATGACAAGAATGCCATCTGTAATTGATACTGTTACAAAACTTTTCAAAAAAGAACCTAACAGATCTATCAATCCAGATGAGGTAGTGGCTGTTGGAGCTGCTATTCAAGCTGGTGTTCTTCAAGGGGATGTAAAAGATGTACTATTATTAGATGTTACTCCCTTGTCCTTAGGTATAGAAACTTTGGGCGGGGTAAAAACAACTTTAATAGAACGAAATACAACAATACCTACATCAAAGACAGAGAGTTTCACAACTGCTGCTGACAACCAACCTAGTGTAGAAATACACGTAGTTCAAGGTGAAAGAGAAATGGCATCAGATAATACTTCTATAGGAAGATTTAACTTAGATGGTATACTGCCAGCAGCGAGAGGCGTACCTCAAATCGCTGTTACATTTGATATTGATGCTGATGGTATACTCAAGGTTTCTGCCAAGGATAACGGTACAGGAAAAGAACAGAATATTACTATAACTGGGCGTTCAGGTTTGTCTGACCAAGAAGTTGATAAGCTAATAAAAGAAGCTGAAGAAAATGCAGAAGATGATAAACAAAAAAGAGAATCTGTAGATACTCGTAATGCGGGAGATAGCGCGGTTTTTCAAGCAGAAAAAATAATTAAAGACGAGGGAGAAAAAATTCCTGATGAAATCAAAAATGATCTTGAGTCAAAAATTAAATCTCTTAAGGATTTATTGTCAAATGAGAAATCAGAGAATATGGAAATAGCTAGTGCAACGGAAGAATTACAAAAGGCATTACAAGCGGTTGGTCAAGCTGTGTATGACTCTCAACAGCAATCACAAAGTTCATCCAGTGATGATGGAAATAATGATGATCAAAACGATGATGAGAATGATGATACAGTTGACGGAGAATTTAGAGAAGTTTAAATTTAGGAGTTAAAATATGAAATTCTATCAATATTTAGATAAAAATACATGTGATAAATTAATTGCTTGTGAATCTAATGATAAAAAAATATACAAATTGGATTTACCTAATATTAAAAACACATTAGACCTATTCAATGATAATGGCGAATTAAAAAAAATTCATCAAGAGAATCTTGTTTTATTATCGGAAAATTATAATGAGTTTTTAAAAATGCCCATAAAATTACTCCCTCCTATTGATGCTCCAGAAACATGGGCTTTTGGTGTGACTTATATGGATTCAATGAAAGAAAGGCAAGCAGAAAGTGATTCACCAGATGTATATGATAAAGTCTATAACTCAGAGAGACCTGAATCATTTTTCAAAGCTACATATGAGAGATTGGTAGAACCGGGGGGGAGTGTTGGTATTAGAGGGGATTCAGAATGGAATGTTCCAGAACCAGAGTTGACATTTTTTGTTTGCAAAAATAAGATTGTTGGTTTCACAGTAGGAAACGATATGAGTAGTAGATCAATCGAAGGTGAAAATCCACTTTATCTCCCTCAAGCTAAAGTATATAGCAGATCAGCATCTTTTGGGCCGGCATTTGTTCCAATCAAATATATAAATGATCATCAAAATTTATCTGTCCAAATGAAAATTTTCAGAAATAATGCTGAAGTTTTTTCTGGTGAATGTAATACCAGTCAAATGAAAAGAAATTGTAATTATCTTCTTAATTGGCTTTTACGTCATAATGATATACTTGACGGAACTGCGGTAATGACAGGCACGGGAATTATCCCTCCACCAGAGTTTACACTTATGCCAGCAGATAAAATACTCATTACAATTGAAAATCTTGGCACTCTTGAGAATGAAGTAGTTATAGTTTAATGAATTTCAGGCTCAGGCAGAGTAACAACTCTTAGTAAATTAGTTGTCCCCTTAACTCCAATAGGTACTCCGGCGATTATAACGATTTTGTCATTTTTTTTGCCTAATTTATTTGAAAGTATGAATTCTGATGCACTATAAAACATACTTTGTATATCTGACAAATGCTTTTGGACAATTGTATTAACACCCCAAACTATAGTGAGATTTTCAGCAGTTTTTTTCGATTCGGTTATAGCAATAATACTTTTATTTGGTCTGTATGATGCAACCATTTCCGCGGATCTACCAGATGATGAATAAGCAATGATATACTTTGCTTTAACACCTTCGGCAGTGATTGATGCCGAGTAACCTATTGCATCATTAACAAAAGTTCCTTTATTTGATGTGTAGGATCTCCTTCTGTCAGATAATTTTTCATATTCTAAAAAGTGTTCTGCTTTTTTTGCTATTTTTTGCATTGCTTCTACGGCTAAAAAGGGATATTTACCGATTGAAGTCTCCGCAGATAACATTATCGCGTCAGTTCCATCTCTAACAGCATTATAAACATCAGTTGCCTCAGCTCTAGTGGGATTAGAAATACTAATCATTGATTCAAGCATTTGTGTTGCAGTTATTACAGGCTTACCTCTCTCGTTAGCAATCCTAATAATCATTTTTTGCTTTGAAGGAACTTCCTCGAATGGTAATTCAACACCTAAGTCTCCTCTAGCAACCATAACTCCGTCTGATGCATCTATGATGTCTTCTAAGTTTTCTACAGCTTCACCAATCTCAATTTTAGATATTATTTGCTTTGATGAATTTAGTTTTGTTCTTATATTTTTTACATCACTTAAATTTCTTACATAGGAAGCACCAACAAAATTTACATCTGCTCTATTAACGAATTCAATAGCTTCTTTTGTTTCTTTAGTGAAGTAATTAAGCGTAGAAGTATGACCTGGGGCACTTACTGATTTATTACTAACTATGTAACCGGGAGTTTCAACTTTACATATAATATTTTCGTTATGAATCTTCTTAACTACAAGTATTACTTTGCCATCGTCAATTAGTATTTTAGACTTAACTCTCAGATCTTTACTTAGGCCTTTTGGCCAGACCTGAGCAATGTTTTTATTTCCTATAATTTTTTTTTCAGTTAATGTAAATTCACTTCCTAATGAAAGGTAGATGTCATCATCAATATCACCTATTCTATATTTAGGTCCTGGAAGATCAGCCAATATTCCAATAATTATTCCAGTTTTTTCCGATGCTTCTCTAATATTTTTTATATAAGTAATATGATCTTTTTCATTACCATGGCTCAAGTTTAGTCTTGCAATAGACATCCCGCATTTTATTAACTTTATTATTGAACTAACCTCATAAGTACTAGGGCCAATAGTACATATGACTTTAGTTTTAGATCTAGATTCAATAAAGGATTTTAGGTTGATAATTTTTGATTTTTTTTCCAAATTTGAGTCCTATGTTATAATTATAAAGTCTTTATTTAATTATATTTTAATAGTAACGTATTTATTTTTGGTAGACAAAGCAAACATTAAAACAATTTTTTTGATAGCTTTACGTTTCTAGGAAAGGAAAACTTTGACTTTATCTAATTCTTTAATTTCTCTTCAACAAACCGATCAACAGTTATTAGAAAAAAAGCAAACATTTGTGACATTACAAAATGAAATTCAGTCTCAAGGTGGGCTAATAAAATTAAGAGAGCAATGTGAAAAACAAAAACAGCAGGAATTAGAAGCTAAACTTGAAGTAGCCAGATTACAATCAGAATTAAATTCTCTTAAATCTAAAGTTTCTGAAATTGAACAGAGACTTTATGGTGGGTCTATAACCAATGTTAAGGAATTAAATGCTATAGAAATTGAATATTCGTCTATGAGAAGAAACTTAGCACAAGTCGAGGAATCCATACCTTCAAATGAGAAAATTGCTGCTGAAGCAAATGAAAAATTTTCTGAATTTTCTAAACGGTTAAAAGATACTGAGGAAGACTGGAAGTTACGTTTAGTAAAAATTCATGGTCAGGCTAAAGCTATTATGGATGAATATAATAATATGTTGCTTGAAAGAAAAAAAGAACAATCTAATATTTCTAAAGAATTTTTAGATCACTATAATAGAATTTCTAAATCTAATCCAGGCTCAGCTATTGTAAAAGTTGATAGAGGTGTGTGTCAAGGTTGTTTAGTTAAATTACCCATGAGTGAATCTAACAAGATACGACTAGCAGAAAAACCAATTATAGGTTCATGTTGCAATCGATTATTAATTTTTTCTAAATAGATTTTTTGCGAGTAATTGGTTTTCATATAGATAATTACGATGATCATTTATACAAAGTTGCATCTGAAAACAGACTAATTCCTGAGTCTGAAATAAAAGAATATTGCAAAATAAACAAACATAATATTATTTCATGGTTTAAAATTAAATCAGCAAATTCTGACTCAGATATACATGATAATTTCAGAAAGTTAGTTTCTGAATTTATTAAACCAGATGCTAAACTAGCATTAGTCTTAATTCCTGATTCTTTTCACCTAGCTAATAATATTGAAACTTTAGCAAGAAGAATGATTCATATAAAGTCAATAGGAGCTGATATTAAGTGTACTAATCCAGATTATCCAGACCCATTTCAAAATGCATTAAAGTATTTATCTTTTTCTAATAAAGAGAGCTTTTCTAGTTCAAAATCTGGTAAAGAAATCATTAAAAAAGCTTATAGAGGGGAAGTTCTAGGAAAAATACCTTATGGGTATAAATCTCATAATGGTAGATTAGTAATTGATGATAAAGAATCAAAAATTGTTAAGTTGATTTTCAACCTGTATTCTGAGTCATTTTATGGCCTAAGAGTAATTTCAAAATTATTAAATCAGAGAGGTCATAAAACAAAAAGTGGTAGGATTTGGACACCACTTACAATTCGAAGCATAATAACTAATCGTTCTTATATAGGGACTTATACGCGTTATGGTATAAGGATTACTTCAAACCACGAACCAATAATAAGTCTAGATTTATTTAATAATGTAAAT